>ERZ724524.102-NODE-102-length-52077-cov-6.744147_pt1 | contig 52077 bp, 35 predicted proteins | sample MGYA00376057_ERZ724524 | MGnify/ENA primary metagenome ERZ724524 (study PRJEB28724, sample SAMN07190888) | wastewater metagenome | isolation source: influent of sewage treatment plant in Hong Hong | place: USA: Christiansburg, Virginia | collected 2016-03-01 ...
AATAAGAAAAGGTAAGTAGTGTAAATAAATAGACAGTTATTTTGAATAAGTGCATAAGTAAAATTTTAAACCAAATTAATGTATCCATATCTCAATTCAAAACAACATTTTTCACAATAAAAAAGCAGCCATTGTTCAATGGCTGCTTTTAGTATAATTCTACATGAATTTATTATTCATCATCATCAAAGCTCATGGCTTCTCTTGTTGCAGAAAGTACTTCATACTCTTCTTTACTTCCTACAATGATGTTTTCAAAATCACGTTGACCAGTACCTGCTGGAATTAAATGACCTGTAATTACATTCTCTTTCAAGCCTATCATATTGTCCAACTTGCCATTGATAGCAGCTGTACTTAATACTTTAGTTGTTTCTTGGAAAGATGCAGCAGAAATCCAGCTTTGTACACCTAAAGATGCTTTGGTTATACCCAATAAAACTGGAGTTGCAGTTGCTGGTTTAGCATCACGAACTTCAACTAGTTTTTTATCGCTACGACGTAAAATTGAATTCTCTTCTCTAAATTCACGTAAGGTAACAATTTGTCCAGCTCTCATTTTAGTGCTTTCACCTGCATCGGTTACTACTTTCTTATCATAAACTCTATCGTTTTCATCGATAAAGTCAAATCTATCTTCTAAATCTTCTTCTAAGAATTTGGTATCCCCTGCATCAACAATTTCCACTTTTTTCATCATCTGACGAACGATTACTTCTACGTGTTTGTCATTGATACGCACACCTTGTAAACGATAAACCTCTTGAATTTCATTTACAACATATTCTTGTACTGCAAAGGGTCCTTTAATGTTTAAGATATCGTAAGGAGCAATTTGACCATCGGATAATGGAGCACCTGCTTTTACAAAATCTGCATCTTGTACCAAAATTTGACGAGATAATGGAACCAAATATTTCTTAACCATTCCGTCTTTTGCTTCAACCACAATTTCACGGTTACCACGTTTTACATTACCAAAAGTTACTACTCCATCAATTTCACAAACAACTGCAGGATTCCCTGGATTTCTTGCCTCAAACAATTCTGTAACACGAGGAAGACCTCCAGTAATATCTCTTAATTTACCTAAAATACGTGGAATTTTAACCAACACTTGACCAGCTTTAACCTCATCGCCTTCTTCAATGGCAAGATGGCTTCCTACTGGTAAGTTGTAATGTTTATTGTCTTTTCCATCAACTATAATTGTAGGAATTTTGGTTTTATCTTTTGTATCGATAACTACTTTTTCTCTATGTCCTGTTTGATCATCACTTTCTTCACGGTAAGTAATACCATCTAACAAACCATCAAAAGAAACAGTACCATTTTGCTCTGCAACAATTACATTGTTAAATGGATCCCAAGTACAAATAGTATCGCCTTTTTTAACTTGCTGACCATCTTTTACTTGTAATGTAGAACCATAAGGTACGTTGTTGGTTATTAGTAAACGATCGTTTTTAACGTCCATTGTTCTTACCTCACCTGTACGTCCAATAACAACTTGTACTTTATTGCCTTCATTGTTAATTGCAGTTACAGTACGCAACCCATCAAACTGAATTGTACCATCAAACTTAGCAGCCAATCCACTTTCAATATTTGCACTTCCGGCAACACCACCTACGTGGAAAGTACGCAATGTTAACTGTGTACCTGGCTCACCAATTGATTGTGCAGCAATAATACCAACTGCATCGCCACGTTGAGCAATATATCCTGTAGCTAAGTTTTTACCATAACACTTCACACATACACCACGTTTAGCCTCACAAGTAAGTACCGAACGAATTTCTACAGTTTCAATAGCACATTCTTCTATAAACTTGGCAACATCTGAAGAAATTTCTTTACCAGCTTCAATAATTAACTCATCTGTAAGTGGATTAATTACATCATGTAATGAAGTTCTACCTTCAATTCTATCTGACAATTGCTCAATAACATCTTCATTGTCTTTTAATGCACTTGTAGCAATACCACGTAAAGTACCACAATCGTCTTCAGCAATTACCACATCTTGAGCAACATCCACTAAACGACGAGTTAAGTAACCAGCATCTGCAGTTTTTAAGGCTGTATCCGCCAAACCTTTACGAGCACCATGGGTAGAAATAAAGTAATCCAATACATTCAATCCACCTTTAAAGTTAGAAAGAATTGGGTTTTCAATTACCTCACTTCCTGATGAACCACTCTTACGAGGTTTTGCCATCAATCCACGAATTCCTACCAACTGTTTTACCTGAGTTTTACTACCACGAGCACCAGAATCTAACATCATAAACACAGAGTTGAACCCTTGCTTATCAATTGTCATTTCATGAATTAAACTTTCAGTAATTTTCATATCCACACGACCCCAAATATCAATTACCTGATTGTAACGCTCATTGTTGGTAATTAAACCCATATTGTAACTTTCCCAAACTTCTTCAACTTCTACTTTAGCCGATTCCAATAATTCATTTCTCAATTCAGGTACAATCAAATCGTTTACACTAAATGATAAACCACCTTTAAATGCCATACGGAAACCTAAAGTTTTAATTTCATCTAAGAACTTAGCCGTTTTTGGAACGTTGGTAATTTTAATAATATCACCAATAATTTCTCTTAAACTTTTCTTAGTTAAAAGAGCATTTACATATCCTACTTCTACTGGTACAAATTCATTAAACAATACTCTACCAACAGTTGTATCAATTAACTTCTTAACCAAAACTCCATTTTCACGAACATTGGTTCTTACTTTAATTCCTGCATGCAAATCAACAGCACCTTCGTTGTAGGCAATAATTACTTCACCTATACTATAAAATGCTTTTCCTTCACCTTTTACAGTTTCTTCAGGAGTAGATTTTTTTACTTTGGTCATATAGTACAAACCAAGCACCATATCCTGCGAAGGAAGTGTAATTGGAGTACCATTTTGTGGGTTTAATATATTGTGAGAACTCAACATTAACAATTGAGCTTCTAATATTGCAGCACTACTTAATGGAACGTGAACAGCCATTTGGTCACCATCGAAATCGGCATTGAAAGATGCCGTTACCAACGGATGTAATTGAATGGCTTTACCTTCTACCAACTTAGGTTGGAAAGATTGAATAGACAATCTGTGTAGTGTTGGGGCACGATTCAGCATTACTGGATGTCCCTTCAATATATTTTCAAGAATATCCCAAATAACAGCTTCTTTTTTATCAACCAATTTCTTAGCCGATTTTACTGTTTTTACAATACCTCTTTCAATTAATTTACGAATGATAAATGGCTTAAACAATTCGGCAGCCATATCTTTTGGTAACCCACACTCATGCATTTTCAATTCAGGTCCTACAACGATTACAGAACGACCAGAATAATCCACACGTTTACCCAATAAGTTCTGACGGAAACGACCTTGTTTACCTTTCAATACATCACTCAAAGATTTCAATGCTCTTCCACCTTCAGCTTTTACAGCATTAGATTTACGAGAGTTATCGAACAATGAATCGATGGCTTCTTGCAACATACGTTTTTCGTTACGTAAGATTACTTCTGGAGCTTTAATTTCCATCAATCTTTTTAAACGATTGTTACGAATGATTACACGACGATATAAATCGTTCAAATCAGATGACGCAAATCTTCCTCCATCCAAAGGAACCAATGGACGTAATTCTGGTGGAATTACAGGAATGTATTGCATAATCATCCACTCTGGACGATTGGTAATTCTTTCAGAAGAATCTCTAAACGCTTCAACAACACTTAAACGTTTTAACGCATCAGCTTTACGTTGTTGAGATGTTTCGTTAGCTGCTGCATTACGCAACTGGTAACTTAATTCATCTAAATCCAATCTTTCTAATAAATCATGTATTGATTCTGCACCCATTTTAGCAATAAACTTTTGTGGGTCTTCATCAGGCAAATACTGATTGTCTTTAGGTAAATTATCTAAAATATCTAAGTACTCTTCTTCCGTTAATAAATCTCCAGTACCTAAACTGTCTTTTACGCCACCTTGTATTACTACATAGCGTTCGTAATAAACAATACTCTCTAATTTTTTAGAACTAACGCCTAATAAATAACCAATCTTATTAGGTAAGCTTTTGAAGTACCAAATGTGCACCACCGGAACCACCAGTTTAATATGCCCCATTCTTTCTCTTCTCACTTTTTTCTCTGTAACTTCTACACCACAACGATCACAAACAATGCCTTTGTAACGAATACGTTTGTATTTACCACAAGCACATTCATAATCTTTTACTGGTCCAAAAATTCTTTCGCAAAACAAACCATCTCTTTCTGGTTTGTACGTACGGTAGTTAATGGTTTCAGGCTTTAATACTTCACCAAAGCTTCTTTCTAAGATGCTGTCTGGAGATGCCAAACTAATGGTGATTTTTGAAAAGCTTGATTTTGGTTTGTTGAATTCTCTTTTGATTGCCATAATACTATGTGCTAATTTTAAGATGTAATTGAAGTTGCTTCATCTTTTTTAATTTGTTATTGGCTTCCATAGCATACAAACCGATGGTTAGGCAGTTTGCATTACTTGTACGTTCTTATCAACTAATGCTAATAAGACAAGCTGCAGTTTAACTCAAAACAAAAAATTTGGGATACAATACTTCAAAATTGTTAAGGCGGCAAAGGTAAGGTTTGCTTTTGAATTGAAAAAAGGAAAGTTTATACATCATAACTTACACGTTATCAGAATATTACAACAATATATAAAAGAATATTTTATAAAAAATCAGCAATTTTTACATTTTTTTAAATTTAATTGATGAAAATACCTTAATGAATTTTATTGGCTTTATGGTTGATTGCTTTGAATTAAATACCGATTGATAACGTTTGCATAAAAACTTAAGCTTGAATAATTACTATTCAATAACTATGTGAAATATTTTTTGTTGTATCAAATAACAATCATTAAAAACTTGCCAAAATGAAGAAATGTTTGCTCACATTATTTGCATTCTTAAGCTTTGCAGTTTTAGCAAATGCCCAGTACGATTTAACTGTTGCACAAGATGGAACAGGAAATCACACAACAGTTCAAGCTGCAGTAAACGCTGCACCAACAGGCAGAACTACACCTTACAAAATTTTAATTAAGAAAGGAAAGTATAGAGAAAAAATTACCATCCCTTCTAATAAACCATTCATTTATTTAATTGGAGAAGATGTTGGCACGGTAACCTTAAGCTGGGATGATTATAATGGAAAACCAATGCCTGGTGGTGGAACTTATGGCACAAGCAATAGTGCAACTGTAACCATTAGTGCTCCAGACTGTGCAGCTTTAAATATTACATTTGAAAATACCACAGGCGATGCTCCACAAGCCTTAGCCATTAATGTAAATGCCACAAGATGTGCATTTAAAAATTGTAGATTTCTTGGAGGTCAAGATACTGTGTTAACCAATGGCAACGGCAATTTGCAGTATTTTAAAAACTGTTATATTGACGGAGTAGTAGATTTTATTTTTGGTGCTGCTGCTGCTGTATTTGATTCTTGCATTGTTTATCCAAAAACAAGATTAGACAACTTGAGTGGAAGCTATATTACTGCAGCAAACACTCCTGCTGGACAAACCTATGGTTATGTGTTTAGAGATTGTGTAATGCCAAGCAATAGAGGAACTACAACTTACGTCATGGGGCGTCCATGGCAAAATGATGGCACTACATCGCCTATTTCTAACACCAAAGTTGTATTTATTAATACTACCATGAGTAGTGTTGTAAAACCTCAAGGTTGGGATGTGTGGAATGGCAGCACCAATACAAGTCTTATTTATTATGGTGAATATAGAAGCAGAAAATTTGACAGTGTATTGGTAGACGTAAGTCAACGTGTTGCATGGTCTTATCAATTAACAGCAACTGAAGCAGCTTCATACACATTGAGTGCAATTTTTGGTTCATGGGATCCATGTGCTGCATTTGCAGATATTTGTACTTATACGCCCAAACCGTTGGTTACAGCAAATTTTAGGGGTGTAAAAGGTGCAAGCAATTCTACATTTACTTGGAACATTAGCTGGCCTATAGACAATGTAAAATATGAGGTTTATAGAAGTTCTAACAGAATTAATTTTACTAAAGTTGCAGAACAAACATCACCAAACGATACTGCGATCAACTACAATTTTGCTGAGGCAAACCCACCATCTGGCTCAACATACTACTATTATATTTGGTCTTCAAAAACTGGTTTTACAAGTCACAGTTCAGATACTATTGAAATATCAAGTACTCCAACAATTGTTGTAAACGGTGGAATGGGTTCGTTTTTACAAGGTGTAGGCATGCCTTCAGCAAGTCAAACGTATGCTGTGTCAGGTGTAAACCTTACCAACAATGTAACCATTACAGCACCTGCATCTTATGAAATATCAAGCAATGGAGGAACCAATTGGAATACTACAGGTTCACCAATAACACTTACTCCAGATGTAAATGGAAATATTGCAGCTACCAATATTTCAGTTCGTTTAAATTCAACTACAGCAGGTACTTATACAGATTCTATTGTACATACAAGTATTGGTGCAGCAACTGTTAAACTTCCCGTAACTGGTACAGTACAAGCTACGCCGTTGGCTGTTTCAAATGTGTTAATGCATTGGCCATTTACAATTAATAATTTAGATAGTTCCAATATAAGAGATGCTGGTGTTAATGCATCATCGCCAACATTCAACAAATTGTATTTATCCGATGGAACTACAGTTACTGCTGTTCCTGCATATAGCACTTTGTATGGAATGGCTTATGGTGCTAGCAATAATGGAGATGGAAGATGGGGTAATGCTACACCAGTTTTTGGCCCAGGTGGTAGTTTAAACAGAACATTTTACACCCAATTTACCATTGGTGCAGCAACTGGCAATACCGTTCGTGTTGATTCTTTTATTTTAAATAGTTCTTTTTACAACACATCTACCAATACCAAATTAGCAATTGTATATTCAAAAACAGGGTTTACAACTAGCGATTCTACCAATGTAACTGGAGGAGTTGGTGCTGATGGTTTAACTTTAGCAGGAACTGCAAATGGAGCATTTGCAACGCCTGTTTCATTAACCAATCAAACCGCTGGAACAACAACCAATTATAGATTTGCCTTAAATGGTGCCGATGGAGTTTTACTACAAACAGGAGAAACTTTAACCGTGAGAATCTACAACAGTTGTGGTAGTAGCAGTGCTGGCAGATATGGCAAAATAAAAGATGCCATGTTTAAAGGTTTAGCCAATAACGCATTACCAGTTACCATTCAGCAGTTTACCGCAATAGCTGAAAAAAATAATGTACAAACAAGCTGGACAATATCTAATGAAATAAACATACAAAAATATATTGTTGAGAGAAGTTTAGATGGCAGCAATTTTATATCTGTAGGAACAGTTTTAGCATCAAATATAAATGGTACAAAAAAATATTCTTTTACTGATATGAATGCTGTTAAACAAGTAATATACTATCGTTTAAAAATAGTTGAAAAAGATGGCTCATTTAATTACAGCAAAATAGTTGTACTAAACAATCAAACAAAATCATCCATCAATATTTTTCCAAACCCTGCAAAAAATCAAATTGCAATTACGCATACAACTGTAATAGAAAATGGAATTGTATTGGTTACAGATCTTTTAGGCAAAAACATCATTACACAAAAAGTGAATGCCAATACAAATCAAACTTTGATAAATATTACGGCATTAAAAGCTGGAGTTTATGTGGTGAAATTTTTGAACGGAACAACTGAAAATAGTCTACAATTTATTAAGCAATAACTTTATTAAAGAACAACTAAAAGCCGATACATTTTTGTATCGGCTTTTTTATTGATTGTTTGATCTCAAAATGTATCATACAATCGCAACAACAAATGGTATTTGATTCACAAATTCAACTTTTCTTCAACATTAACATGGTAAATTTGACGCATGAAATTGTTACTCATAGAAGATGAGCCTGATCTTGCTTTAAGTATTCAACAATACTTAACACAGAATGGTTTTATTTGCGAATCTGTGAATAATACCGTTGATGCAATTGAAAAAATTTCTATCTATAATTACGATTGTATTTTATTGGATTTAATGCTACCCGATGGAAACGGTTTTGACGTTTTAAAAGAATTGAAAAAACAGCATAAATCAGAAGGCATTATTATTACTTCGGCTAAAGAAACATTAGAAAACAAGATTGAAGGATTTGAACTTGGTGCCGATGATTATTTAACTAAACCATTTCATTTATCTGAATTGTTGGTGAGAATTTTAGCATTAATTAGAAGAAAAAATTTTAAAGGAAATAACACCCTCGTGTTCAATGAAATTGAAATTGATCTTCTTTCAAAAACAGTAAGTGTAAACAACAACAATATTGATATTACAAAGAAAGAAATTGACTTGTTGCTTTATTTAATTGGAAACGAAAACAGGGTATTGTCTAAAAGTGCCATTGCAGAACATTTATCTGGTGATATGGCCGACATGTTAGACAATCACGACTTTGTTTATGCCCATATAAAAAACTTAAAAAAGAAACTACACGAAGCCGGAAGTAACGATTATATAAAATCGGTTTATGGCTTAGGTTACAAATGGAAAAATGAATAACAAACTTTTACATAAAACTTCTAAAGCTTACTTAATTTACTCTGTTCTGATTTTAATTATATCGGCACCCATTTTTTATTACACAATTCAAAAATTGTATATAAGAGAGGCAGACGATACTTTGTTGTTGCACAAAAAAGAATTCCTTGTATTTTCTGCTTCAACCTTAAAGCAAACAGATGTATCAACTTGGAACAGATTTAACAGAAACCTGAAAATTGATAGTGAAAAAATTACTAGCAAAGAAATCATCTTTACTTCTCTGCAATTCGACTCTTTAGACAATGAAATGGAACCTTATAGAGAATTAAATTTTCCAATTAATATAGATGGCAAGTCTTATACTTACTCAGATAAAATTAGTTTAGTAGAAACAGAGGATTTAGTACAAAATATTGCCGTAGCCTATTTATTAATTATCTCAGTTTTGCTAATTGGTCTATTTTTTATTACAAAAAAATTATCTCAAAACATTTGGAAACCATTTTATGATACGCTTGATCAAATAGAGAATTTTGAAATTGATAAAACCAAACAACCTGAATTTGTTACAACAAGTATTGAAGAGTTCAATCGCTTAAATACGAGTATTCAAAAGCTCATTGAAAAGAATACAATTATTTATAAAAATCAAAAAGAGTTTATAGAAAATGCTGCTCACGAATTGCAAACTCCCTTAGCTGTGTTTCAAGCTAAAATAGATACACTTATTCAACATACAGATATAACCAAAGAGCAATCAGAAATTTTAAATTCATTAAATAAGAATGTTGCACGTTTAAATCGTTTAAACAAAAACTTACTGTTACTTTCTAAAATTGAAAACAATATTTATCATACCAAAGAAACTATTTCCATCAACAACTTAATAGAAAGAAATATAGATTTTTTCACTGAACAAGCACTTGCAAAAAATCTAACTATAAAGATTGAATTAGTGGAAGAACTACTTATACAATCCAATCCAATACTAGCAGAAATCTTCTTGAGCAACCTTTTTTTAAACGCCATAAAACACAATGTTCAAGCTGGTGAAATTTTTATATAAAAAAAAAAAAATCAGTTCATTTTTAATAATACAGGTAATGCGAAACCATTAAATACAAATACTTTGTTTAGTAGGTTTTCAAAGTTAAATCCTTCAGAACAAGGCTCAGGTTTGGGTTTATCTATCATTAAAAAAATTGCAGACATCAACAATTGGAAAATAACTTATTCTTATGAAAATAATTTTCATTCATTCATAATTTCATTTTAAAATTCTAATTTTCTTCTAAATCATGTTGCAGCTTTGTGTTATCATTTTAAATCAATAAAAAAATACACAATGAAAAAGTTAGCATCAGTACTAGTTATTTTTCTTTTTGCAACACTTGCTTTTGCACAAAAAGAAAAAAGTATACCTACCAATGTAAAATCTACATTTCAAAAAAAATATCCAACTGCAAAAAATGTAGAGTGGGATAAAGAAGGCGAAAATTATGAAGCTAGTTTTGAGTTAAGGAAAGTGAATCATTCTATTTTAATGGATGCACAAGGCAATATCATTGAAACAGAAATTGGAATTGAAACTACCCAACTTCCAAAAGGTGTTTTGGAATATGTAAAAAAACATTATCCTAACAAAAAAATAAAAGAAGTTGCAAAAATTACAGATGCTAAAGAAACTATTACCTACGAAGTAGAAATAAAGGGAATGGATTTAATTTTTAACACGAATGGAGTATTTGTTAAAGCAATAAAAGGTTAATTAAAAAAATATAAAATGCAGAAAAAAAATATTCTATTGTTTTCATTACTACTATTTTGTTTGTACAATTTACAAGCACAAAATACAGTAGTTACAATTTCTGGTATTGTAAAAAGCAAAGTAGATAAAAATATTTTGCCTTATGTAAATATAGTTTTGAAAACAGAAAAAGATAGTGCATTTGTAACTGGTACAGTAAGCAACGAAGAAGGCCGATTTACAATAAGTAATATAAAATCTGGTAGCTACATTTTACAATTTTCGTACACAGGTTTCGAAATAAAATCGCAACAAATTTTAGTAGGTTCACTTAGTTTATTTCTAGATATTGGCACAATAGAATTGCAACAAAATGCACAACAATTAAATGATGTGGTAGTTACTGCGAAGCAAGAAAATGTGAGCAACAAAATGGAGAAAAAAACTTACTCAATTGCAGCAAACATTAGCCAAAGCGGTGGTTCTGTTTTACAAGCTATTAAAAATTTACCTGGCATTACTTCTAGTCAAGATGGCAAAGTTGAATTAAGAGGCAGTGATAAAGTAGCCATTTTAATTGATGGAAAACAAACAGCATTAACCGGCTTTGGCAACCAAACTGGTTTAGACAATATACCAGCATCGGCCATAGAAAGAATTGAAATTATTAACAACCCATCTGCAAAATACGATGCCAATGGAAACGCTGGAATCATCAATATTATTTATAAAAAAAATAAACAGCAAGGCTTTAATGGAAAAATAAGTTTTACAACAGGAGTTGGTGCTTTATGGCAAAAGAAAGAAAATTTATCAACCATTCGACCACAGTATCAAACTACTCCAAAAATAAATCCATCGCTATCATTAAACTATCGAAAAAATAAGATCAATACTTTTTTACAAGCAGATTGGTTGTACACTGAAACATTGAATAAAAATGAATTTGTAACAAGAACTTTTAATGACGGAACTGTAATTAATCAGCAAACAAAAAGAAATAGAAATACACATTTTGTAACTACAAAAGCAGGAATTGATTGGAACATCAATCAACAGGATATGCTGACTATATCTGGAATGTATGGAATTGAAAAAATTATTGACAGAGGCGATGAACCATTCTTTAATAAAGATTTTTCAAGCAGGCAAAGATTGTGGCAATTTGTAGAAGATGAATTAAAAACAACAGCAGTTGCGTCAGTAGCCTATCAACATAAATTTAAACAACCGGGGCATACATTAAATATTGGATTCAATTACACTTTTCATAGAGAAGATGAAAAATATAATTTTGTAAATACAATGCCCACTTATGTTGGCTTAGATTCTTTCAAACTTTTATCAGACGAGCATGTTGCCGATTTGAATATAGATTATGTGAAGCCCTTAAAATATGGACGCTTAGAAACTGGTATAAAATTTAGGCATCGCAATATTCCAACCAATATGCAATTTAAGCCAGGTGTAAATTCTCCATTAGATATAAATGCTGGTGGCGAAGCTACTTACTCAGAAATTATTCCAGCATTGTATGGCAACTATGTGTATGAAACAAAAAAAGTAGAAGCAGAAATTGGTTTGCGTTTAGAGTATGTAAACTTAGAGTATCAAGTAAACCCCAACCACAACACATATAAAAGTGATGGGTACAATTATACACAACCTTTTCCAACAGTTAGATTGGCTTATAAAGTAAATGAGCAGAATAAAATATCTTTCTTTTATAATAGAAGAGTGGATAGACCAAATGAAGTTGACATTAGAATTTTTCCAAAATACGATGATGCCGAAATTATTAAAGTAGGAAACCCAGCATTACAACCACAGTTTACCAACTCGTATGAATTGGGTTATAAAAACAATACAGATAAAGGATATTTTTATGCTGCTCTTTATTACAAAAGTGCACAAGGTACCATTACAAGAATTGCTACACAAGCACCTCCAAGCACATTGATTTATACTGTATTTCAAAATGCAGGACATAGCAGCAACGCAGGTATTGAATTGGTTAAACAAGCTAATTTTTCTAAAGTGTTTTCGCTAAATACCAATATCAATATTTATCAAAATACAATTGATTCTTTCACTGTTTTAAATAAATATCCCGTGCCATCTACATACAGTGCAAGCAAACAACAATTTACTTCTGGCAATATAAAAATGAATGCGGTGTTTCATTTTCCAAAACAAACAGATTTTCAAATTACAAGTATTTATTTAGCTCCAGATATTATTCCTCAGGGGAAAATTTATAGTAGATTTTCTATTGATATGGGTGTAAAAAAACAAATACAAAAAGGTAAAGGGGAATTGTTTTTAAATGCTAGTGATATTTTAAATACGCTCAACACAAAAAGAGAAATTATTGGCAATGGATTTACATTAAACAGTACAGATTATAACGAAACCCAAGTTTTTAGATTGGGTTACAGCTATAAGTTTTAAGTTGATTGTACTCAACTAGATGAATGCTTCAATTAGAAATAAATATCTAGTTGAAGCGTTCTTTTTTAAGCAAGCCTTGTTCTTAAAAAACTTTGTTACACTCTTATTCGTACAAGTAAAATCTTCTGCTTAATTTTCGGCACTCAAATATTTTACATGCCATTACATTTACGTTATTTTAAAAATTCAATTGTACTACTTTTTATTTTGATTGCATCTTTTACAAAGTCTTATGCTCAACCAAGTTTTATTAAAGACAGTTTAGAAACATACATTCAACAAGGAATGAAAGATTGGCAAGTGCCAGGCTTAAGTATTGTAATTGTAAAAGATGGAAAGGTGGTAACCATGAAAGGTTTTGGTGTACGTGATATTAACTCAACAGACAGTGTTGATGCCAATACATTGTTTATGATAGCAAGCAACACCAAATTGTTTACAGGCACTGCTTTGGCTCAATTGGAGTATAGAAATAAACTATCGTTAAACGATAAGATTACAAAATACTTTGCCAACTTTTCTTTGTACGATTCTATTAGCACACAAATAGTTACCATAAAAGATATGCTAACGCATAGACTTGGTACAAAAACGTTTCAGGGTGATTTTACTTTTTTTAATGGAAATATTTCACGAAATAATGTAATGTATAAAATGCGTTATTTAAAACCAGGTGGCGTTTTTAGACAAGATTATGGCTATTGCAACAGTTGTTTTTTAACTGCTGGAGAAATAATACAAGAGGTTACCAAACAACCTTGGGAAGTGTATATTTATGATAGCATAGTTAAGCCACTAGGCATGACGCAAACCCTTACCCTTGGTAAAGGAATTGCTCATATAAAAAATTCAGCAAAAGCCTATACAACAACTTTTACAGGAAAACTAAATGAAGTACCTTACGACAATTGGGACAACCTTGCTCCTGCTGCAAGTATGGTAAGCAATGTAAACGATTTAAGCCATTGGTTATTGATGCAATTAAACAACGGAAAATACAACAATCAACAAATTATTCCTGAAGCTGCAATTTTAAAAACTAGAGATATGGCTATTTCGACAAATAGCAGAAAATCATCAATCATTCCAATGAACTTTCGTGGTTATGGATTGGGCATTTTTACTGGCGATTACAATGGCAAACAAATTTATTGGCATACAGGTGGTGCAAGTGGCATGGTAAGCAATATTTGTTTTGTACCTGAACAAAATTTAGGTATTGCCATTTTAACCAACAACGACAACCAAAGTTTTTTTGAAACATTGCGTTACCAAATTTTAGATGCTTATTTAGATGTGCCATATACGAATAGAAGCAAACAACAATTGGGTAATTTTTTACAAGCCGAAAAAAAATCAGTTGCAGAAATTGATGCTTTAAAAGCTAGACTAAAAAATAATACTCCAGCTTTACCTTTAAGCAATTACGTAGGAGAATATAAACATGAGTTGTACGGTAAAATTATAGTTGAACAAAAACAAAATTTTTTAACCATTAACTTTAAAGGTCACGACAATTTAACTGCAACAGTAAAATATTTAAACAATAACGATTGGATAATTGAGTACAACAATATTTTGTATGGAATATTTCCAATACAGTTTGAGCTGGATAAAAACAAAGTAAAAGGCGTAACGATTAAAATGAATAGTTTTATTGAGTTAGATGATTACAAGTTTACAAAACAATAAACAGTATACATGAATAAGGGTTGCAATTGCAACCCTTATTCATGTATAAAAAACTTAGCTATCAAAAATCATCTTCTTCTAATTCATCATCGCTAAAATTCATGTTGTTCAAATTCATCATGCTGCCCATTAAATCATTAAACTCTATTCTTCCTTCAATTACTTTTTTACTAATTAATGAGTAAGCCGATAGGCCATGCAACACAAACTCCATTAATAAAGCATTTTCTTTATCGTTTGCTGCATGAAAATACTTTTTTACCAAACCATACAAGCCATCTACTTTATATAAAGCTTCTGCCTTTTCATCATCTTTCATATCAACCAAAATATCTAAATGGTTTCCAGCATCAAACCAACGAGTAATTTGTTTATATGGATTATCGTCTGGTTTTTCGTCTACTGATTTTTTACCTGTTGCTCTTTTCTTTTTAGCCAACTCTGGGTTAGGAAAATATTGAACAAAAGAAGTTCTAATAGCCTTATCAATTAAGTTAACAGCAACTTGGTATGGCCCTTCTTGTTCACCCTCATACACCAATTCAATTTTACCAGTTAACGACGGAATGATACCCACCAAATCGCTAATCCACACTTGCGTCATGGATTCATTATTTATAATGGCTCTGCGTTCTGCACTACTAACTACGTTTTCATAAGCAGCAATGGTAAGCCTTGCACTTACACCACTTTTCTTATCTACGTATTCGTTGCTTCTTGCTTCAAATGCAATTTGTTCAACCAAACGTTTTACCAAATCGCTTACTGTAACTTTATTTTTCTGCTCTTCTAAAATATTGGCTTCTTGTTCGGTAATTGCTAAACTTTCTTCAATTGTTTTAGGGTAGTGTGTTAAAATTTGGCTTTGAATTCTATCTTTTAAAGGTGTTACAATGCTTCCTCTATTGGTATAATCTTCAGGGTTTGCAGTAAATACAAATAAAATGTCCAACGGCATTCTTAACTTAAATCCACGTATTTGAATATCGCCTTCTTCTAAAATATTAAACAATGCCACTTGAATTCTAGCTTGCAAATCGGGTATTTCATTAATTACAAAAATACCACGATTGCTACGTGGAATAATACCATAATGAATCACTCTTTCATCGGCAAAGCTCAATTTTAAATTGGCAGCTTTAATGGGGTCAATGTCTCCAATTAAATCAGCCACACTTACGTCAGGAGTGGCTAATTTTTCTCCATAGCGTTCCTTTCTATGCACCCAATGAATGGGCGTTTTATCACCATGCTCAGCAATTAAATCTTTAGCATATTTGCTTAAAGGTTTTAATGGATCATCATTTACTTCACTACCTGCAATTACTGGAATGTATTCATCTAACAAATCTACCATTTGCCTTGCCATACGTGTTTTTGCTTGCCCACGTAAACCCAAAAACAAAATATTGTGCCTACTCAACAAAGCCCTTTCAGTATCAGGAATTACGGTGTCTTCATAACCAATAATTCCTGTAAAAGGATTTTCTTTAGATTGAATTTTTTCAATTAAATTTTTTCTTACCTCGTCTTTTACTGAAAGTGTTTTATAACCACTTTTCTTTAACTGACCCAATGTTACAATCTTACTTATATCCATAATTATTTTTTATTGTTTAACCACAACGGCAATGCGACAAAACGATTCACAACGTTGTGTTACTTTGTGTTCGTTGTGTCTTTGTGGTTTATGTTCTAATAAACCGTTTTTCGTTTTCCGCTTTCAAAATCTTTAAAAATAAAAGACCCCAAATTATCTAAACTTGCAAAGAAGGCTTTACCACCATTCATTTCTGTAAACTCTTGTACAAAACTTTGTAAATAAGGGTCGCTTGCAATCATAAATGTTGTAATGGGTATTTTTATTTTTTTGCATTGTGCTGCAAGGTTTATACAACGGTTAACAACTTTTCTATCTAACCCAAAACTATTTTTATAGTACTTCCCTCCTATTTTTAAACAGGTTGGTTTACCATCGGTAATCATAAAAATTTGTTTGTTGTTGTTCTTTCTTCTTCTTAAAATATCCATTGCTAACTCAAGCCCAGCAACAGTATTGGTATGATAAGGCCCTACTTGCAAGTAAGGCAAATCTTTAATTTCAATTTGCCAAGCATCATTTCCAAATACAACAATATCTAATGTATCTTTTGGGTATTTTGTGGTAATTAATTCACTCAATGCCATGGCTACTTTTTTTGCAGGCGTAATTCTATCTTCTCCATACAAAATCATTGAGTGAGAAATATCAATCATTAAAACTGTAGAAGTTTGCGTTTTAAAATCGGTTTCTCGTATTTGCAAATCATCTTCTTTCATGCTAAAAGAATCGATGCCATGATTGATTTGTGCATTGCGAATACTTTCTGTAAAATCAATTTGTTCTAACATATCACCAAATTGAAAACTTCTAGTATCGGGACTTACTTCATCTCCTTGTCCATGTTTAAATATTTGATGATTTCCTTGCTTTGTTTTCTTCAGTTTTCCAAAAATTTCTTCTAAGCTTTTCTTACGAATGGTTTGTTCACTTTTACCTGTAAGATTTAATGAACCATCGGCAGGGTTTTCATTAATGTAACCATTGTCTTTTAAGTCTTGAATAAAATCGCCCATACCATAATCATTGGTTGTAAACTGATACTTTTTATCTAGTTCATTCATCCAACTCAAGGCTTCACTTGCATCGCCATTGGTGTAGGTTAGCAATTGCATAAACACATCGAGCATTTGCTCAAATTTGCTTTTACTATTTTCGTTGGGATTAAATTGTATAAAGCGATTTCCAATCATTCAAAAAAATGTTTATCTATTGTATTAACGTATGGTAATTGTATAAAGTTCGGGCAAAAAAATATCCTGCCAACTTTTTAGTTAACAGGATATTTCGATATGAGAAAAAATTAAAAATTAACGCCTAATAGGTGTTGAATCTTTAATAGCTGTTTCTGGTGAAGTAACTTTTGGAGCACTGTATGCTTGTTCCATTTGTTCCAATTCTACCATCATACTATAACTCATTCTAATGTCGTTTAACATGTTTTGTTGATTGCCTGCAGTAAGCTTGCTATCTAACATTGCATCTGCATTCACTTGATCTTGTCTTGTTCTTGCAGAATTGTAACGCATTACATATTCTCTCATCAACTTATCATATTCTTTTCTGTCTATTTTCTCACTTCCTGATCCTAAGGAAACATAGTAATCTTGTTGTTGATCTAAATCTTTTTTCAATCCTTTTAAAACTTTAGCAGCAAGAGCTTTATCATCGGCAGCATAACAAGCCGATAAGAAACGCAATGCTGTTCTATTGTAAAAATTTCCTCTACTTACTTGTCCATAAGCAAAGTTTTCTTCTAACAACATTTTATCTACTTTTTGCAACGTAGCTTTAGCATCTTCTTTTCTACCTCTATTAATTAAATCAAACGCTAAATCGGTGTATGCATCTCTAATTCCATTTAAATGTCTTTTGTTTTCTTCATCAAAATAAACACCTGGCAAATCGGCATTTCCTGAAGCAAAAGTTTTCATCATTTTGGTGTAAGCCCACTCTGTATTTACAAATGGAGCTTCGCCTGAAACAGGAACTGCATTGTTATCTACTGGAACCAATCTATATGTTAAACCATCCATACGTAAATTTTTCTCAAATCCAAGTCCTACTTGATATTGTGAAGTAAAATAAATTGGACGTTTCCATTTATTGGCAGCAATAATATTTAATACAGCTAAATCATTTTTAAATAAACGATCTTTAGAAATATCAAATCTCAATTCACTCAACACAGAATCGGTTGCATTTACAGTTCCATTTTTCAATACAGCATCTTTATCAACGGGTATTGAAACTTTTTTAACTGGGAATGTATTGATGGGTTCGCCTCTTGAATTATCCATGTATTCTGGCTTATCTACACCAACATAATTTTTCATTACATCGTATAAATCGTAATAGGCATTGTCTGGAAATTTTACATTTGCTTGATATGGAACATAATCTCTTTTACGTCCTTCAATTTGATCGGCAGACCAAATAACATCAATTGCATCACTCTGATTTACTTTGTATCTTAACTGATTGATGTACCAATCAATTCCCAATAAACTAGAATTAATTACACGAATATCTGGACGGATGCCTTCTACTTCTTGAGCATACCATAATGGGTATGTATCATTATCGCCAAATGTAAAAAGTATAGCATTGGGAGCACAACTTTCTAAATAATCTTTTGCCAAATCTCTAGCAATTACTTTTTTACTTCTATCATGATCGTCCCACTCTTGTTGTGCCATTATTGCTGGAACTGCCAATAAACAAACTGTTGTAGCCAATGTAGGAGCAATATTTGCACCAGCAACTTTTGCTAACCAATCTTTTATTTGCAGTACACCTAAGCCAATCCAAACAGCAAAAGCATAAAAGCTTCCAACATAAGCATAATCACGTTCACGTGGTTGATTGCCTGCTTGGTTTAAATAAATTACAATGGCAAAACCTGTGAAAAAGAACAATAAAAAGTTTACAAATGCATCGCCACCTTTTTTCTTAAAGTGATAAAACAAACCAATTAAACCTAAGATAAATGGCAATGCAAACAATTTATTGTGAGCCTTATTTAACTTTAAGCTATCTGGTAATTTGCTTTGTTCGCCCAAACGCATATTGTCAATAAAATTAATTCCAGTTATCCAATTGCCATCTCTAATATTGCCTTGATAAGTTCCTTGAACATCGTTTTGTTTTCCAGAAAAATTCCACATAAAATATCTGAAGTACATGAAATTAATTTGATACCCAAACAAGAAATGAATATTATCAAACTGTGTTGGCTCTCTATCATAACTGCCATCTCTATTTTTTCCAATTCCTAAGAAATTGGCGTAATAATCTGCATGAGATTGATCGTTGCTTGCATCCCAAACACGAGGAAATACCATTTTTTCTTCAGCCGAATACAAGTATTTAAAATCTTTTCCAATTTCTGAATAACCATCTTTGCTTTTCTGATATTTAGTTCCAGTTTCCTTGGTATCTCTTGGTTGTGCAGTAAATTTTTGTCCATATAAAATTGGGAAATCCCCATATTGTTCACGACCCAAATACCCAACTAAACTCATAGGATTGTCAACATTGTACATATCTACAGATGGATTGGCACTACTACGAATCATAGTAGTTAAATAGGTACTATATCCAATTAACATAAAACTAAAGCACCATAAACCTAAACGTAAAAAATGCCAACTTTTTTGAGCTGCTATTTTTAGTCCAAACCAAATTAATACAGCCAACAAAATAAAGAAGAATGTAAATCCGCTGAAATATGGCAAGTTCATTCCATTAACAAAATATCTATCAAAAGCACCAGCCATTTTAATTGAATATTGTATAACACCTACTTGTACTACACCCGTAATTATACAACCAATTAAAAAGAAAATATACATACCACCGTAGTAAGCTTTCTTTTTTGAGTCAATAGCTTCAACAGCATATAAAAGCCCAATGCCAATTAATGTACCCAATAAAACCAATCCTGCAATTGTACCATCCATTGGAACATTGGATGTAGCTTCTGCATTGGCTGCAACTAAAGCACCAATAAAACCTACAACTCCACCAATTGCGGTTAATCGTATAAAATATTTACGTACTAATATATAATCAAACGTATCTTTTTTGCGAAGAAAATATACCATTACAATTGCTGGAATGGTTAATAAGTTTAGTAAGTGAACACCAATAGACAAGCCCATCATAAAGAAGATAAATACAATCCATCGATCGGCTCCTTTTTGATCGGCCTCATGCTCCCATTTTAAGATTGCCCAAAAAACCAATGCAGTAAAGAAAGAACTTAGTGCATATACTTCACCTTCAACAGCACTATACCAAAAACTATCGCTAAAAGTGTATGCCAATGCACCAACAATACCTGCACCCATAATACTTATTAATTGGGTACTTGTTAACTCCTTAGTCAAATCTGTATGAACAATTCTTCTGGCAAAGTGGGTAATGGTCCAAAACAAGAATAGAATGGTAAATCCACTAGCCAATGCACTCATGATGTTAACAGCTTTCGCAGCAGTTAAAGGATCGTTACCAAAAAGAACAATAAAAAATCTACCAATTAACACAAACATAGGAGCACCTGGAGGATGTGGAATTTGTAATTTAAAACAGCTACTTACAAATTCGCCACAATCCCATAAACTGCCACCAGCTTCAGCAGTTAATATGTATGTGCTACAAGCAATTAGGGTTACTAACCAACCTACAATATTGTTTACTTTCTTAAAATTCATTTGTTTTGGTTTTTAGAGAGTGGCAAACATAATTGAATAAAGGGAAAATTGAAAATTCAGTTATAGTAGGTTTCTATAAGGGTTGTTAATTTTAATTATTCAATTAAAATATGAATAGAATAAAATAATTGATGAATCTATTTAAAAATGAATTGGATAATCCAATTGCATCCTTATTTTTGCAACTGTATAAAATTTAATTATGGCACAGCACATAGAACATGTTGATGAGAATAGCGAAAAAGATTTTACTAAAAATTGGGTAACCTCTTCTCGTTTTTTATTTTACCTACAAATTTTTTGCATACTTGCATTTGTTTTGGGTGGTTGTTATCGCTTGTATAGCCAACGTTACAAAGGCACCCCAGACATTGAAATTCAACCAAGCACTAAGTACACTCCAGAGTATAAATAATTTTTTTGAAAAAAAATTTTGTTGAGAACTTTAGATAACTATTTTTGCACTCCCAATAACGAAATACAAATCGAAAATGGGATTAGTTCTTAACAGTTAAGCGGAAGTAGCTCATTTGGTAGAGCACGACCTTGCCAAGGTCGGGGTGGCCGGTTCGAGCCCGGTCTTCCGCTCGGAAAAAGTCCTAAACTTTTAAGTATTGGGACTTTTTTTTCACTCAGTGAAATGTTGCCCCGGTGGTGGAATTGGTAGACACGCAGGACTTAAAATCCTGTGATCAGCAACGGTCGTAACGGTTCAATTCCGTTCCGGGGCACAAAAAAAGCAAACTATTTAGTTTGCTTTTTTTATTAAACGATCTATTGATTTTTTAATAACGAATTACAATTGCTTAGTGCTGATTTGTATTTTGCCAATTATTCTGCAATTTTTTGCTGCATCTTTTATTAAACTTTCACTCATTTCTTTGGCTAAATATTCTGGAACAAATAAAAGTTTTAACCAATACAATGTTTCTTTGGTTTTTTTGTAAGCTACTGATAACTTACAAAGAAAATTTGCTTTAGATTGCTCTCTAATCGCTTTTTCTTCATTTACTCCAATAGCTGTTCCGCTACATAACATTTGTGTTGAAAGTACAAATTCTTGTTTTCAAGCCTCAACTATTTGTATGCATTTACAAGTCGTATAGTAAAAGCAAAACTCTTTACTTGTATTATTCTCTTTTAGCTCGCAATTATTTTCACTTTGTTAATTTACGCTTCAATAATATATACATGCGTAGCATTTTTCTCCACACTGTTTTACTAGTTAGCAATTGCAAAAAATAGTAAAATATTTCCATGACTAAAAACCCGATTAATGCAGCAAACAACAATTCTATCCACTGAGGTGTACGATGTATTACAATATGTTTACGGGGAAAAAGTCCAAATAAATTATTAATATTTTTTTTCTCTAAAACTTGGTAAGTAAATAGTTTTGTACTCCAAAGTCCAATCATAAAAGCAAAAAATTTACCTATGGTTTCTCCAATAATAAGACGTTTTATTTTTTGTAGCGTAAACGTTTTCTTAATAAAATGTTTCATGTTGTAATTTAAAAAAACAAGTTCACATTGGTTGATGAATTTATTTGCAATTGTTTTAGCTCATATTTTACAATTCGTAATTGTATCTACACGTCAAATTTTATTTATTTTGGTTTTGCTTTTTTGCTCAAAAAATGCAATTATCTACATTTCATATTCGAGCAAATTAATTGTAGCAAGTCTATTTAAAATAGAAATCTGGTAACTAATTATGCCGCTGTAAGTCAATCTAAACATCATTTCATCTTTACTCTTGGATCTACTACACCATACAACAAATCGGCCAATATATTAATTAAGATGAAAAAAGTTGCCGTAATTAAAACACTTCCCATAACTACAGGAAAATCTAATTTTTCTAAAGCATCAACTGTAATTTTCCCAATACCATTCCAACCAAAAATATATTCAACAAAAAATGCTCCTGCCAATAACTCTGCAAACCATCCTGTTATAGCAGTAATTACTGGGTTTAAAGCATTGCGTAAAGCATGTTTAAATACCACTGCTTTTTTGCTCAATCCTTTGGCATAAGCTGTTCTTATATAATCTTGATCCAACACATCAAGCATAGAACTTCTTGTTAGTTGTGTAATAATGGCCAATGGCCGAATGCCTAAAGTTATTGCTGGTAAAATAATGTTTTTAAGTTGCAATTGTTCTCCTTTAAAAGCATCAATATCATACAAGCTACCTGTTAATTGTAAGCCTGTATAATTGCTTAACACAAAACCAAAAATGTATGCCAACACAATACCCATAAAAAATGAAGGAGCTGAAATGCCCAATACACTTGCAAAAATGCTGCCTGTATCCATCCAAGTATTTTGTTTTACAGCAGCCAAAACTCCCAATAAAATACCAATTACTACAGCAATAAACATAGCTGCAAATGCTAGTAGCATGGTTCTGGGCAAAGCATCTATCAATACTTCACTTACATTCTTTTTTGTTTGATAACTTCTTCGTAAATATGGAACCTTCAACCCTACATTACCAATAAAAAAGCCTTTTAATTGCTTTTCATTTCTTTCTGCTTTGGAATGTATAGCAATAGGACTTACGTCGTTGGCATATAATAAAAATTGTTTCCATTTAGGTGCATCTAATGCCAATTCTTTTCTAATGTTTTTAATGGTTGTACTATCACCTGTTTGACCCAACACCAATCTTGTAGGATCTCCAAAACCTTGAAACAAAAAAAATACCACTACTACAACTCCTACTAAAACTAGTAAACCATAAAATATTTTTTTTGTGATGAAGTTTAACAAAACTGGCTAATTAATTAATGACTAAAGTTGGTTAATTGCTTGTGCTATTGATGGTTTCTAACAATGCTTTTTCATTTGCATAACTTAGCTTCTTTATAATGTTAGCACCCTTCATAAACAAATAAGTAGGGTTTACCCTTGCTGCTGTTTTAATTACAGTAGCATCGCAAGATAAAACTGATATAGCACTAAATTGTTGTTGTGCATTTGCAACATCGGCAGTTACTAAAAAAATGGGTATTTTATTTTTTTGAGCAACATCCATTACCAAAGCTAAGTTTCCATTTTTCCATTTGTTTATGTTATTCAAATCTTTAGCAAATAACAATACATAATTTTGATTGCTGGTTAGTAATGCTTGGGTTGTATCGTTACCAAACTTTGTAGTTAATACAAAATCTGTAATCTTAGGCAATCCCGTTCCCTTTCTAATCAACTTATCATATCTGTTTACAAACACATAGCTATCGTCAAAATCATCTGGAAAATGGTCTTGATCAAACTCCAATTCTTTCCCATTTTTTTGATACTTAAATGTAATAGCAAAACTATCTGCAACAGCATTTGGTGGTAATTTCATGCCATCGGCAATATTTTTTCCTTTTGCAAAAGGCAAACAATCCATTACAGGTAAATATTTTTGTACATACAATTGTAAAACCATAGTTGCTATTGCAGAAAATAGTACAATCCCAATTGCTGTATTTTTTGTAACCATTGGCTTTACGTCATGGGCTTTAAAAAATAGTACAACTATTAATAGTAGCAAAATAATATCTTTTGTAAAAGTTTGCATTGGCGACAATGGCACACAATCTCCAAAGCAACCACAGGCATGTATTTTTCCAGAGAACAACACATAACTGGTTAAAAAAGTAAAGAATACAATGAGTATTAATAACAACCAACTAAACCTTTTCATTTGCCAACCAACAATTACTGCAACGCCAGCAACAACTTCCAATAAGTTCATTCCTACAGAAGCCAACAAGGTAAAATCATGAAATCCTTTTAGTCCCCAAGCCTCAAAAAATTCTTGCATTTTATAGCTTAACCCAAGTGGATCATTGGCCTTAATTAAGCCAGAAAAAATAAACAACAAACCCACTATCCAACGAATAACTAGCAAATATTTTTTCATGTGTAATCATTAAAAAATTAAAACCTAATTCCTTCAAACACCTACAACTACCAACTTATAACTCTAATGTACCCCTTCTTCAATCAATATCAACCCAAAAACGCTATAATTTAAAATGTCAACATAATTGGCATCAATACCTTCACTGATAATTGTTTTACCATCGTTAACTAAGATTTGCTTAATGCGTTGTAATTTCATAATTATTAAATCGGCAAAACTTTCTTGACTCATATCTCTCCAAGCCTCACCATAATCATGGTTTTTATTCAACATAGTATCCTTAGAAAATTTCACCCATTTTTCGTACCAATCATTCACTTGATCAACTGGCAGTTCTTCAATTTTTGCTTCACCTAATTCTAATTGAATCATTCCAATTACTGCATAATTAACAATGCCTTTAAATTCATCAGCAATATTATCGCCAACCAATTGTAATTTTTTGTCTTGTATCGTTCTAATTCGCAAAGCTTTAATAAAAATTTGATCCACTACACTTATGGGTCTTAACACACGCCAAGCAGTGCCATAATCTTTTGTTTTTTTAATAAAAATATCTTTACAACTTTTTATTATTTCATCATATTGAACATTCGTATTACTCATTCTAATTGTTTTTATATAACAAGCAGTAAAGCATAAATCAACATTACTGGCGTCGCACCATTCAAGGCTTTGTTCTTTAATGTACTGTTTAAACTGCAATATAAAATATGAAACGATGAAAAACTTATTTTGCTCGTTTTAATTACTTACAATTGTGTATTCATCCATCAATAACCAACAATCTCAGTTTCAATGTTCACCCTAAACTATAAAGGAAAATTACTCAGCATTGCACAACCCATTGTAATGGGAATTGTAAATACTACACCAGATTCTTTTTATACCAATAGCCAGCAACAAAGCATTGAATCTGCATTTTTAACAGCAGAAAAAATGCTACAAGATGGAGCAGCAATTGTAGATATTGGTGCACAAACAACCAAGCCAGAAAGTAGTGAAGTTGGTATAGAAGAAGAACTAAAAAGAGCAATTCCTGTAATTGAAAAAATACACACAACGTTTCCCGAAGCCATTATCTCTATTGATACCTATCATGCAATAGTTGCAAAAAAAGCTGTTGAAGCTGGTGCAAGTATTGTTAATGATGTAAGTGGTGGATTAATGGACAAACAAATGTTGCCAACTGTTGCAGCATTGCATGTACCTTTTATTTGTATGCACATGAAAGGTACACCAAAAAATATGCAACAAAACCCAACTTATAACAATGTAACAGAAGAAATATTCACCTTTTTTATTGAAAGAATTGAAGCTTGTAAAAAAGCTGGCATTAACGATGTAATTATAGATCCAGGTTTTGGGTTTGGCAAAACCATTGAACACAATTATACATTACTTAAACAGTTGGCTGCATTTAAAATACTACAAAAACCAATACTATTGGGTGTTTCAAGAAAATCTATGATTTACAAACCTTTGGAAATTACTGCCAATGAAGCGTTGAATGGAACTACTGTTTTACACACAATTGGTTTGCTAAATGGTGCTAGTATATTACGTGTACACGATGTAAAAGAAGCCATTGAATGTATTAAACTAACGCAACTCTACAACCAATCTAAAATTTAAAGCCAAACGTTAACATCACATTTTCACGACTGCCAGTTTGCTCAGCAAAAGTATTGGGCTTATCATTTAAACGATAAGGAAAAACTACATCTTTATTAAAACTATGCACATAAGCTAAATCAATAAATATTCCTTTGTCTCTATACCCAATTCCTCCAGTAGCCAATATTCTATTGGCTTTTAAATCTTTATTTTTATAAGGGCTGCCATAATAAGCTCCACCCAATCTAAACATAATGGTATGCAATTTTAATTCTCCACCCAATCTTAAATTCACATTGCCTTTGTAATAATCTTTCACTTCTGTATTCACCATTTTCAAGTAAGATTTTGGAACAAATTCAGCGTCTATACCAGTATCGTCAGTTGCAATAAATCTTGCTCCTCTATAATTTACATACTCAATATCAGCACTTAAAAAAGCCCTTTGTTTTCTAGTATCTTTTACTTCTCTAAAAACATAACTAGCACTTGCAATTGCACGCCATGGTGTAATTGTAGAATATCTTCTTATACCAGCATTGCCACTATTTAAAGCATCGCTTGATTCAGATTTTACACCAGCATAACCTTCTGTATCCGTAGTCATAGAACTTCTAACCTGATCTTTAAAGCTAATGATTTGTGGTGTATGAAAAGCAAATCCTAAACGCCAAAATTCTTGTGGTTTATAAATCATACCCAACTTCATACCAATACCAATTCCATTGCTAGAAAACTGTTCTCTATATTCAAAACTTTTAAAATCGTTGTTGGTAATATCGGTAGCATCGGTTTCAGAATACAATAAATTTCTTTTAAAAGAAATTACTGGAATATTTAAACTTCCACCCAAGTATAATTTATCTTCCATATTGCCTGCAAAGCCAATAGCAATATCATGATAACCGCCTCTTGTAGTTTCATCATATACTTGATTTACACCAGTAGAAATTGGTACCAAACTTTGAAAACCAATTACCTGTCCACTAGGTCCTTGTAATGTATCTACCAAATAAGTTCTAAATGCCAACGATGAACCAAAAATATAATTTTGTTCTGCAGCCGTCATATTTGCACCATCGCTTATCAGTTCTTCTAAATATTGTTCAGAAAAAGAGCTCATATTATTAAAGCCTGAAAAGCTGGTTTTGTTGTTGTAATTGGCTAATTGATTTACTGAAATAGAAAATGCACTGCTTGCCCATTTGCTATATTTTGTATTGTGTGGTTTACCAAAAACAACACCCATTGTGCCATAGTTAAAATTATTTTTTTGAGCAGCACTATCTTTTCCTCGGTAACCAAATTTGTTGTTGTTATAATTCATTCCTGACGATAGAATTAATTCACTCGTTTTAAAAAAGCCCAATCCAGCAGGGTTTACATGTGCTGCAGAAATATCTCCTCCCAAACTTCCCATAACACCACCAGTAGCCATATTTCTGGCACTTCCATTAAATGTGAACCAAGCAGTTCTTAATGCTTCATCAGGTGTTTGTGCAAAAGAAAAACTAGTTATGATTGATAATAAGAAAACTAAATATCGTTTCATCTTATATTAAGATTGAATTATTTGTAAGAAATACACTTGAAAAAATACGATTAATTTCTGCCACTTCTAGTGCTTCCACTACTAGTACCTGTGCTTTTATAGCCACCACTTCTTCCACCTGCATCACTTTTGCCAGATGAAGATGATCCATTGTTTGTATCGTAGGTTCTTATAGGTCTGTCATAGCTTCCATTACTAGAACCACTACTTCCATTACTAGATGTAAATACTTTTTTAAACAATCCACCAAAAGTAGATGTGCTACTTGAAGTGCCTGATTTACCAGTATAAGTTGTATTGGTATTGTTGTATGATTTATTTCTATACGCTTTTACAAAACTGCCATTTGTTGTGCCCGAATAAATGTTTGGATTTTTGTAAGTAATCACATAAAAAGGACTATTCCAATTGCCCCAACCATTGTTTCCAAAAAAGTTATTGCCGTAAAAGCTGTTGTTATTACCACAGTTGCAATTGCAATTGTTAAACGAGTTGTTGCTCCAAGAATTAAAGTAATTAAAATTATTTCCGTTCCAATTGTTGTTGTTATGGCTGCCCCAATTTTTGCTATAATAGTTGTTACAATTATTAAAATTGTATCTGCTATCATACCAATAACTATAGTCATCTATTCTACTCCAACGATAATTGTTACGAACCTTCATTCGTAAATAATTGTCATCTTCTGTTTGGGAATTGTCTTCATATTGTTTCTCTTCTGCAACACCATTAACAGGAGAATAATAAACATCGTCTGGTGTTTGTCCACTTTTGTACATAGAAGAACAAGAAGTTAGCAAACCAATTGTAAAAATGCTGATGAGTAAATTAGTTTTCATGTAAATGTTTTTACTATGATAGATAATGTGAAGTTAATTACATTTGCCCTGTTTAGGATTTTCAATTAATATGATACAAAGATTTTGCCGAATATTTTACTAACAACAATTAGTTTGTTAAGGTAATGATAAAGGTGAGGGCTTAGATAAAAAGCATAACAGAAAGAAAAAAGTTTTATGAGCAAAGAAATTACAAGTAGGGCACAAGATTACAGCCAATGGTACAACGATTTAATTATAAAAGGAAGTTTAGCCGATTATAGTGCAGTACGTGGTTGTATGGTAATTAAACCTTATGGTTATGCCCTTTGGGAAAACATGAGAGATGTGTTGGATAAAATGTTTAAAGACACAGGCCATGTAAATGCATATTTTCCATTGTTTGTTCCTAAAAGTTTATTTGAAGCTGAAGAAAAAAATGCTGAAGGGTTTGCAAAAGAATGTGCAATTGTTACCCACTATCGTTTAAAAAACGATCCCAATAAACCTGGTAAATTAATGGTTGATCCAGAAGCTAAATTGGAAGAAGAATTAATTGTTCGTCCAACAAGTGAAGCCATTATTTGGAACACTTATAAAGGCTGGATTCAGTCGTATAGGGATTTACCTTTACTCATTAATCAATGGGCCAATGTTGTACGTTGGGAAATGAGAACACGTTTATTTTTACGTACTGCCGAATTTTTATGGCAAGAAGGACATACTGCACATGCTACAAAAGAAGAAGCAATTATTGAAACGGAAAAAATGCTTGACGTTTATGCCGATTTTGCTGAAAACTGGATGGCATTGCCTGTAATTAAAGGTATTAAAACACCGAATGAACGTTTTGCTGGTGCCGAAGATACTTATTGCATTGAAGCGTTGATGCAAGATGGCAAAGCATTACAAGCTGGCACATCTCATTTCTTAGGACAAAATTTTGCCAAAGCTTTTGATGTAAAGTTTAGCGATAAAAACAATAAGCTAGATTATGTTTGGGCAACAAGTTGGGGCGTTAGTACACGTTTAATTGGTGGATTGGTAATGGCTCATAGCGATGATCAAGGTTTAATTTTACCACCCAAAATTGCTCCATTACAAGTGGTAATTGTTCCAATTTTTAAAGGTGAAGCAGAGAAAGCTGCTCTTGACGCAACTGTGCATACATTAACTACTGCATTTAAACAATTGGGTATTCGTTTTAAATACGATGATAGTGATAATGCAAGACCAGGTTGGAAATTTGCTGAACACGAAATGAAAGGTGTACCTGTTCGTATTGCAGTTGGTACAAGAGATTTAGCCAACAATGTTGTGGAAGTTGCAAGAAGAGATACCAAAGAAAAAAATACTGTTTCTATTGAAGGCTTGGCTAATTACATCAACAATTTATTGGAAGAAATACAAACCAATATGTTTAATAAAGCCAAACAATTTAGAGACGAACATATTACGAAAGCAGATTCTTGGGAGGATTTTGTAAATATATTGGATACAAAAACAGGTTTTGTTAGTGCACATTGGGATGGAACAGCAGAAACAGAAGATGCCATTAAAGACAAAGCAAAAGCAACCATTCGTTGTATCCCTTTAAACAATGAACAAGAAGCTGGCACTTGTATTTTAACAGGAAAACCAAGCACACAAAGGGTTTTATTTGCAAGAGCATATTAATTTTTACTATTGATATAGCCACTGATATTTTGGTACAATGATGTAAACATTTCAATCAAAATTTCAGTGGCTTTTTTATTGAAGAAATAATTATTTTATAAGCAATTTTTAATGGGCAATATTCGTAAACAAACCATCATTTCATCTATACTAGTGTATATTGGTTTTTTTATTGGAGCCTTTAATACTTACTTATACGTAAAAGAAGGGCATTTTACTGCCGAACAATTTGCTTTAACCAGAATTTTTTTTGATGTTGGTCAAAACTTTTATGTATTTGCTAGCTTAGGTTTTATTCCTATAATTTTTAAGTTTTACCCTTACTACAAAGGTCATGTTGATGACAAGAACAACGATTTACTTTCTTGGGCATTAATTACCAGTTGTATTGGTTTTTTACTGGTACTTGGTGTAGGTTATTTATTAGAGCCGTTGGTTATTAGAAAATTTTCAGCACGTTCAATTTTATTGGTAGAATACTATTATTATATTTTTCCATTTGCCTTAGGAATGTTGTTATTTTCAATTTTTGAAAGTTATTGTTGGGCTCTACAAAAAACAGTTGTTCCCAATTTTTTAAAAGAAACAGGCTTACGTTTAATTACCACAATTTTTATAGTTTTATATTATTTCCACTACATCACATATCACACTTTTATTGTTTTGTTCTGCACCTTATTTGGGCTAATGGCAGTAATTTTAGCAGGTTATTTATTCTACCTAAAAAAATTACATTTTACTTTAAAAGCTAGTAAGGTTACCAAAAAAATGTGGCGTAAAATGTTGGGTATGCAAAGCCTAATTTTTGGAGGCATGATTATACAAGCATTAGGACAAACAATGGATAGCATTTTTATTGCAAGCATGAAGGGGCTTGGTTTTGCAGGCGTTTACACATTGGCATTGTACGCAGCCAACTTTATTCAAATTCCACAAAGAAGTATGCAATCTATTGCTACAGGTATTATTTCGCAAGCTTGGAAAGATAAAAACTATGCCGAAATCAATCGTATTTATCAACGTTCTTCAATTAATATGCTATTGATGAGCTTATTTATTTTTGGTTGTATATTGTTGAATGTTGAAAACTTATTTTCTGTTTTAAATGTTCAAGATAATTATAGTGCAGCAATTAATTTAATGATTGTATTAGGTTTAGTAAGAGTAATTGATGCTGGTACGGGAGTTAATGGAACTATTATTGCCACCTCTACATTTTGGAAATTCGATTTTTTTAGTGGTGTTATTTTATTGGCCATTCGTTTACCATTGGCGTATATAATGATAAAGCAATATGGTATTATTGGAGCTGCTTATGCCGAATTAATTAGTATTAGTTTATATAATTTTATACGATTTGAATTTTTGAGAAGAAGATTTAACATGCAGCCTTTTACTGCAAAAACAATACAAAGTATTTTACTTTTTAGCATTGCATTTGCAAGCAGTTTTTATTTATTTAAAGGCTTTAATGGTTGGTTGGGAATGATCTTTACAACAGCAATATTCTCTGTTCAAATTATACTCATCATTGTATGGGGGAAATTAACGCCTGATGCCAATCAGCTATTAGTAAAGTTGAAAGAAAAATGGAAAAATTAAGGTTTGCCTCCGTGTGAACTATCTATTTAAAATTCTACCTGCACCTTTAATTCTTACCCTCCAATAACTATCATTTAAATCGCTAATCATTACACCGTTACTGGTAGAAGCATGTACAAACTTATTGTTCATTAAATAAAATCCTACATGAGAAACTCGTTTGCTTTTACCACCATGATGAAAGAATACCAAGTCGCCTTCTTGCAGTTCACTCATTTCAATTATCTCAGAAAAATTATATTGCTCTTGTGCAGTTCTAGGCAACTGAATATCGTACACATCTTTTGCAACATTTACAGTAAAACCAGAGCAATCAATACAATTTTCTGTAGTTCCACCTAAACAATATCTTGTGCCCCACCATTTTTCAATAGTTTGCAATAAAGGAATATTGGTTAATTTTTCAACGGTAGCATCTAACATCATTGCATATTTCAATTGCAAATAATCGGCACTTTCAATAGTAGATTTTGTAAGTGTTTCATCTGATTTTCCAGTTGAAACAGTTTGTGTAGTTGTAGTTTTTTTAGGCGAAGTTTTAGATGCTGTATTAATGGTTTTATGTTTAGATGTTACTACTGTGCCAGGTGTAACTTCAATTTCTTCAATAAAAGTAACTTGCTTGGAAATGCCTTTATTGCTCGTTTTTTTTGTAGCAGTTGAAGAAGTATCTCTAGAAGCCAAAGTCTTCAAAGATTTACAACTTGTAAAAGCAACAAGTACAACTAGTGCAAAAAAAAGTTTTTGTATTTTCATAACTCGATTGATGCAAATTAACCTATGATTAACCATGAAACAATATTTCTGCAAAACTTTTTAACATTCTTTTCAGTTCATTTGAACTGTGGAAAACTGAAATAGCATATAAAACGCATCCTCAACGATATTTGTTAACTACTCTCAAAAAAATAAATCATCATTAAATGTCAGTTAAAAAAATTATACCGTTCTTAGGAACTATTTACTGCATTTTTATTAGTGTAAGCTTTTCTCAGAAAACTAAAAAAATAATTGTTGTTCAACAAGTTGCAGACAATTCTATGCTTCAAACAACACCCAAAATTTATTCAAATTTATCTTTTGTTAAAGCTGAAAACTTAACTGCAGCAGCAGGAACAAAGTCAGTAATTTTTAATACTACAGGTACTACTTTATATGCCATGAATTTAGAAGGGATGAGTATTTATGAATTTGATGAAAAAACTAGAAAGAATACCCGAATTATAAAATTTAAACCTACAAAAGCTACAGGTTGGGATTATGCTTTGCATAAATCAATTCCATCATTTGAAGAAAAACCAGTAGAAGCTTGTTTTAGCAATAACGATGATATTTTATGGGTTTCTTTACACAATGCACATGGAGTTGTTCCTATACATTTAAAGCAACTAAAACAAAAAGTTTCTGCAGATTTTTTGCCAAAGAAAATTTATATAAAAGATAAAATAAATGAAACTATAGATTCTGCTTTTGTTCCATTTATTAAAACAGGTAAAACCCCAAAAGTAATTGCCAAAACTGCCGATAGTAAATATGTTTTGGTGAGCAATTGGCATAGCAACAATGTAAGTGTTATAGCAACCAATGATGTTATTCCTTATGGAAAAGTAATTGCTACAATTCCTGTATCTGCAATTCCAAGAGGCATTGTAGTGGATGACGTAAATCAAAAATCTTATATTGCTATTATGGGTGGTAAAACCATTAGCGTTGTAAACAACAATACTTGGAAAATTGAAAAAGAGTTAAAAGTAGCCTCTACACCAAGGCATATTGTAATGGACAATCAACAAAGAATATTTGTTAGCTACAATAGTTTAGGAAAAATAGCTTGCATAAATCCATCAACAGGAGAAACGCTTTTTTCTGCAAAAACAAATGCTCAACCACGAACAATAATGCTGAGTAAAAATCAACAGTTTTTGTTTGTAACCTGTTATAGTGGCAATACCGTTGATGTATTTAAAATTAACAACAACAGCTTTACACAATTGTATTCTTTAGAATGTAAAGGCAAACCAGTTGGTGTAGATATTTATGAAGATGACGCAAAGCTAGAAGCCTGGGTTTGCAACTATGTTGGTGGAAATATAAAAGTATTTACGTTTGAGAAGAAGTAAATATTCCTAATTCTTAATTTCTAATTCTTAACTCAAATGACCCCATTTTCTCACTTACACGTTCACACACAATATTCATTGTTAGATGGTGCAGCATCTATTAGTAGCTTATACCAAAAAGCAATGAGAGACAATATGCCAGCATTGGCAATTACCGATCATGGCAATATGTTTGGTGCTTTTGAATTTGTTGCACAAGCTTGGAAAAAAACAAAAATTGTTGGTACCGATGCCAATGGAAAAGACATTCTTGAACCCATTGTAAAACCGATTGTTGGTTGCGAATTTTATGTTGTAAAAGATAGACATGCAAAAGCTTTTACAAAAGGAGAAAAAGATCGTCGCTATCACCAAGTATTGTTGGCAAAAAACAAAATTGGATATCAGAATTTAATTAAGCTTACATCCTTAGGTTATATTGAAGGAATGTATAGCAAATATCCACGTATTGATAAGGAACTCATTGAACAATACCATGAAGGTTTAATTGCTACAACTTGTTGCATTGGTGCATATGTGCCACAAACCATTTTACACGATACCGAAGAAAATGCAGAAGCCGAATTTAAGTGGTGGTTAAATATGTTTGGCGAAGATTATTATATAGAAATTCAACGCCACAATATTGCAGAACAAATTAAAATAAACGAAACCTTATTAAGGTTTGCTAAGAAGCACAACGTTAAAGTTATTGCTACAAATGATAGCCATTATACAGATAAAGACGACTACAATGCACACGATATTTTATTGTGCATTAATACTGGTGAAAAGCAAGCCACACCTGGTTTTGATGATATTGTAAACGATGATGCTCAAATAAAAAATAAACGATTTAAATTTCCAAACGATCAGTTTTATTTGAAAACAACAGAGGAAATGAAAAAGTTGTTTAGTGATATTCCTGAAAGTATTGACAACACCAATGAAATTGTAGATAAGGTTGAAATATTGAATTTAAAAAAAGATATTTTATTACCTGCATTCCCGATTCCAAAAGAATTTCAACTACATTTTTCAGATGAAGTAATTGGAAAAGACATTATTAAACCCGATGTAAATAACCAATGGGAATTTTTAAAACACCTTACTTACGAAGGTGCTAAAAAACGTTATGGAGAAATTGAAGAAAGTACTAGAGAAAGAATAGATTTTGAACTCTTCACCATTAAAACAATGGGCTTTGCTGGTTACTTTTTAATTGTAAGCGACTTCATAAAAGCTGGTAGAGATATGGGTGTTTTTGTTGGTCCAGGACGTGGGTCAGCTGCTGGTTCAGTAGTTGCTTATTGTATTGGCATTACAAATATTGATCCCATTAAATACAATTTACTTTTTGAAAGATTCTTGAATCCAGACAGAAAGAGCATGCCCGATATTGATACAGATTTTGATGATGAAGGAAGACAAAAAGTAATTGATTATGTAGTACAAAAATATTCTAAAAGCCAAGTAGCACAAATTGTAACTTTTGGTACAATGGCTGCAAAAAGTAGCATTAAAGATGTGGCTCGTGTAATGGATTTACCCTTACCAGAAAGCAATGCTTTAGCAAAGTTAGTAAGTGAAAAACCTGGAACAAAATTGGGCGAAACTTTGCATGCTCCTCTTACAATTAAAGAAGGAGAAAAAAGTTTAGAAGAAAAAGGCTATCCACAAGAAGATATAGAAAATGCAAGGCGTTTAAGAGAAATCTACAACCTTGAAACCAACGATTTAAGAACAAAGGTTTTAAAAGAAGCAGAACGTTTAGAAGGCAGTGTTCGGAATACTGGCTTACATGCTGCTGGAATTATTATTGCCCCAAAAGATTTAACTGAATTAATTCCTGTTGCTACAGCCAAAGATTCTGATTTGTGGGTTACACAAATTGAAGGAAGCACCATTGAAGAAGCTGGTGTAATTAAGATGGATTTTTTGGGCTTAAAAACATTGTCTATTCAAAAAACTGCACTTGAATTAATTAAACAAAATCATGGAGTAATTATAGATTTAGATGAATTGCCATTAAATGATGAAATAACTTTTCAACTATACCAAAAAGGCGAAACCAATGGTACCTTTCAGTTTGAGAGTGTGGGCATGCAAAAACATTTACGAGAACTAAAGCCCGATAAATTTGCAGATTTAATAGCTATGAATGCATTGTATAGGCCGGGTCCAATGGCTTATATTCCAAACTTTATTGCACGTAAACATGGCAAAGAAGAAATTGTGTATGATGTGCCAGAAATGAAAGAATTTTTGGAAGATACTTATGGCATTACTGTTTATCAAGAACAAGTGATGCAGCTTAGTCAAAGTATTGGTGGCTTTACAAAAGGCGATGCTGATTTTCTTAGAAAAGCCATGGGTAAAAAAGATAGACAAACGCTCGACAAAATGAAGAGTAAGTTTATTGATGGTGGCGTTGCAAAAAATCATCCACCAGAAAAACTAGAAAAAGTTTGGACCGATTGGGAAGCTTTTGCACAATATGCCTTCAATAAATCTCACTCTACTTGCTATGCTTTAGTTGCTTATCAAACAGCTTATTTAAAAGCCCACTACCCTAGTGAATACATGAGTGCAGTATTAAACCATGCAGGAAGTATTGAAAAAATTACCTTCTTTATGGATGAGTGCAAACGTATGGGCATAACAGTTTTAGGTCCAGATATTAATGAAAGTATTAAAGGTTTTGCACCCAACAAAAAAGGTGAAATTCGATTTGGAATGGGTGGTTTAAAAGGCGTTGGAGAAAATGCAATTGAAAACATTATTATTGAAAGAAATAAAAACGGTGTTTTTAAAAATGTGTTTGAATTTATTACAAGAGTTAATCAAAAAGCAGTCAATAAAAAATCAATAGAATGTTTGGCTTATGCTGGTGCGTTTGATTGTTTTCCTCAATTTCATAGAGCCCAATATTTTCATATACCTGACGGAGATCGTTCATCTGGAATTGAAAAAATTATTGGCTATGGTCAAACCAAAGATTCTCTAACTACAGGCACAACCAACACGTTGTTTGGCGATTTAGGTGAAGTAATGGAAATTCAACCACCTAAAATTCCCATCTGCGAACCCTGGACGTTAACAGAAAAGCTAGAGCATGAAAAAGATGTAACAGGCATCTTCTTAAGTGGACATCCATTAGATCATTTTAAGTTTGAACTAATTCATTATAAAATAATGCCCTTAACCGATTTTATTGAAATAAAAGCTAGCACTACTTTAACGCAATCTTATTTAAACAAAAATATTCGTATTGCAGGTTTAGTGGTTGATGCACAACATAGGGTTACAAAAACAGGTAGAAATTTTGGAATTTTAGCAATAGAAGATTATGGTGGTAAAACAGAAATTGCTTTGTGGAGCGATGATTATGTAAAGTTTACAAACTACTTAGATAAAGGTAAAAACATTTTAATTTCTGGTTATTTTAAAGCTGCTTGGAAAGAAGACACTTATGAATTTAAAGTACAGCAAATTAATTTACTTGAAACAGTAAAACAAACATTAACCAAGCAAATAGATTTATCGTTAAAGGTTGGTGCTGTATCTAACGAAGTGGTTGATTTTATTGAGAAAAATGTAAAATCATACCCCGGAAAAATAGGATTAAAAATTAATTTAATTGAACCATCTGAAAACTTAAAAATCACTTTGGCCAATGCAGAAAAAGGATTTACAATGAACGATGAAATGGCATTTTTCTTAATGAACAATCCAGATATTGAAGTAAGCGTTGCACTAAACAATTAAGCTTTAATGCAACGTTTCGATAAAAAAATAAAGGCTTCTTACGAAGCCTTTATTTTTTATTATTGTTGTGCTGCTTTATTGTCTTTTTCCTCTTTCTTCTTTTTAGAAGTTTTTGGTGTAAGCATTAAAAACATTCTTTTCCCTTCTAATTTAGGCAATGTTTCTGGTGTACCAACTTCTGCCAAACGTTCAGCAAATTTTAGTAAAACCAATTCGCCACGTTCTTTAAACATGATGGCACGTCCTTTAAATTGAACATACGCTTTTACTTTATTGCCATCTTTTAAAAACCCTTCAGCATGTTTGGCTTTAAAGTCAAAATCATGATCATCTGTACCAGGTGTAAAACGAACTTCCTTTACCTCACTTTGTTTGGCATTGGCCTTCATTTCTTTTTCTTTCTTCTTCTTCTCGTACAAAAACTTTTTGTAATCGATCGCTTTACAAACTGGTGGATCGGCTTGTGGAGAAATTTCAACCAAGTCTAATTCTAAAGACTGAGCAATTTTCAATGCTTCTTGAGTTGAATAAATTCCTACCTCAATATTGTCGCCTACTAAACGAACTTGAGGTACTCTAATTCTTTCGTTGATACGATGTTCAGGTTCTTGTTGACGTTGAAAACGTGGGTTGAACCTACCGCCCCCGCTACCTCCTCTAAATGGTAATGCCATTAAAACTTATTTGGTTTATAATTTGAACGTTAAAAATAGGGAATATTTCTTCTATTCTCCTGATTTACGATTAACAATTTCATCTACAATCTGTAATACAAACTCTTCAACACCCATTTGCCCTACATCTCCCTTGCCTTGACGACGAATAGAAAGCTTCTTTTCTGTTGCTTCTTTTTCGCCAACAACCAACATATATGGCACTCTTGCCAATTCTGCTTCTCTAATTTTTTTGCCAATTTTTTCTTGTCTTTCGTCAATTTCTACCCTTACACGATGTTTGCGTAATGCAGCCTTCACTTCATGTGCATAATCCATAAACTTATCGCTAATTGGCAAAATTTTCACTTGTAATGGTGCTAACCATACAGGAAACTTACCAGCATAATGCTCTAATAAAAAACCAATAAATCTTTCATGTGTACCCAACGGGGCACGATGAATGATTAATGGAATTTCTGGTTCGTTGTGTTGATTGGTGAACGACAATTTAAAACTTCTTGATTGTGCAAAATCTACTTGATTGGTTGCCAAAGTAAATTCTCTACCAATAGCACTAAATATTTGAACATCTATTTTAGGTCCATAAAAAGCACCCTCTCCTTTTACTTCAACAAAAGGTACTCCAGTTTCTATCAAAACATTTCTAACTAACTCTTCAGTTTCTAACCAAAGTTCTGGTTCGTTTACATATTTCTGTCCCAATTTTTCAGGATCATGTAACGACAACCTCATTACATATTTATCAATACCAAATATTTTAAAATACTTGATATACATATCGTTCACCGCTTTAAACTCCTGAGCAAATTGTTCTTTGGAACAATAAATATGAGCATCGTTCATGTGTAAACAACGTACCCTCATTAAGCCAAATAATTCTCCACTTTGTTCATATCTATAACAAGTGCCATACTCTGCAATTCTATATGGCATATCTCTATAGCTCTTAGGCTCTGTATCAAAAATTTTATGATGGTGTGGACAGTTCATTGCCTTCAAATAATATTTTTCTCCATCTAAATCCATTGGAGGAAACATACTATCTGCATAATAAGGCAAATGCCCACTCGTTAAATACAAATTTTCTTTAGCAATATGTGGCGTTACTACACGTTTGTAACCAGCATCATCTTCAGTTTCTTTGGCTAACTTTTCAAGTTCTTCAATAATTACAGTTCCGTTAGGCATCCATAAAATTAATCCAGCACCAATATCATCGTTCATGGTATAAATGCCTAGTTCTTTACCCAGTTTTCTATGGTCTCTTTTCTTGGCTTCTTCTAACATTAACAAGTACTCATCCAACTCTTTTTGGTTGGGAAAAGTAATACCATAAATACGTGTTAATTGCTTGTTTTTTTCATCACCTTTCCAATAAGCTCCAGCAATACTTAATAATTTAATGGCTTTAATAAAACCAGTGTTTGGAATATGTGGACCACGACACAAATCGGTAAAATTGCCTTGTGTGTAAAATGTAATATTGCCGTCTTCTAAATTTTGCAATAAATCTAATTTGTATTCATCGCCTTTTTCAGAAAAATATTGAATGGCATCGGCTTTAGATTTTTGCGTTCTTGTAAACAGATTTTTTTGATTGGCCAATTCATTCATTTTCTTTTCCAAACCCAATAAATCTTCTTCGGTCAATTTATTATCACCTAAATCTATGTCATAATAAAATCCTTTATCTAGTGCAGGTCCAACCCAAAACTTTGCTCCAGGAAACTGATTTTCTACAGCTTCTGCCATTAAATGTGCTGAAGAGTGCCAAAAAGTATTTTTACCTGCAGCATCATCCCAAGTAATTAATTTTAATGAAACATCCGTTTCTATTGGTCGGGTTGCATCCCAAACTTCATTGTTAACACTTGCAGCCAACACTTTTCTGGCCAATCCTTCACTAATACTTTTTGCAATATCTAATGCTGACGTTCCAGCTTCATATTGCCTAATTACACCATCGGGAAAACTTACATTAATCATAATTGCTTAATCTGAACTATTTTTATAAGGTAGCAAAAGTAACGAATGAATTGCATACTTAAACTACCTTAAATTTGATACAATTTTGAAACGCTCGAAAAAAATCTTAACGGTTCTTTGAGAGTTAATTTATTTAAGTACATGTAGTTTTGCACTATGAAGTTGAAATTTACAATTGTAATATTTTTATTGCTGCACAATTTTGTTTCGAGTGCCCAATTAAATCAATTGTTGGGCTCATCATCTAATCAATCATTGACATCTAAAAGTGGCAAAACAGCCCATTCTGGTAGCCCCAAATCTTCCAAATCAAAAAACAATATTACTGGAATTTGGAGAGGATATTTTATTCAAAAAGATTATAATCCACGAACCGGAAAGTTTGAAGAAGATCGTTATAAATACGAGGTTCAAATTAATAATTTATCTAACAATTCATTGGAAGGGGTAACCTACTCTTACCATACAACTACTTTTTATGGTAAAGCTGCTTTGCAAGGCATTTTTACAACCGAAACAAAAAATATTGTAATTAAGGAAACCAAAATGCTGGAATTAAAGATTGCTGGTTTTTCTGAGCCTTGCTTAATGACTTGTTATTTAGATTATGCAAAAGCTGGAAAAGTAGAAATTTTAAAAGGTGAATATTCTAGCCAAAATATGCAATCAAAAGCAGCATGTGGAAATGGAACAGTTTATTTAGAAAAAGTACCTGATACAGAATTTGAAAAGGAAGATTTTTTACTTAAAAAAACTGCTCCACTTAATACACCTTTGGCAAAAAAAGAGAATAACAAAATTAACATTGCCCCAAAACCAAAAACAATCATTGGCAATAACGAAAAAGGTGCAATTACCAAATCTAGATTTAAACCTGGAGCTGAAGATGCATTGGTTAAAGATAAAAATACTTTAAAGAAAGATGTTGTTGTTGCTACACCTGAAGAGATAAAAAAGAAACCAATAGAAACAATTGTAGCACCGAAAAAAGAAATTATACAACCTGCACCAATACCTGTTACTGAACTAACTGATAGAAAAAATGATTTAGTAAAAACCTTGTATGTTGATGAAGGTGAATTGATAATTGAACTATACGATAATGGAGAAGTTGATAACGATACTGTATCTATTTATCACAATGGAAGTCCAGTAATTTTACATGGAAGATTGACCACACACCCATTACAAATAAAGATTGAAGTAAATTCTCAAAACCCAATTCACGAATTGGTAATGGTTGCAGATAACTTAGGAACAATTCCTCCCAATACAGCATTGATGTTGGTTACGGCTGGCAAAAAAACGTATCAAGTTTTTTTAACTTCAGATTTACAACGCAATGCAAAAGTTATTTTTGAATACAAGCCACAAAACGATGAGAAGAAAAAATAGTTGGCATTTGACTTACGTCATTTTAAATGATTGTTCCAACCAATATTAAGCCCAACTTGGTGCACTAAACTACTTTGATAAAAACAAGATGCATACCTAAAATGAAATTTTTTAAACATTGCACCTAAGCCAAATGAAAAACCATTTAAGCCATTTGCCGTGTTGTAAATATTCAAATCGTGTCGGCGTAAAAAATTATATCCAATCGTTAATTCAATCTTTTGCTGAATAAAAAATTGAGCCGAAAAAACTAAATGAGCAAATAGTTTTTCTGCTAAAAATTTCTTTTGTTGGTAACTCTCATCCCCTTCAGATGCTTTATACAAAGTATCGTTGTATAAAATATCAAACTTTTGCAAATGATGTGCAGTTAAGGAAAACTGAATTGGAGCTTTTGCCAATTTTTTACTAATGCCAATTTGCACATCAAAAGGCAACTCTTCATTTAAGTTATTGGCAGAATATTTTTTTAACTGAGTACCTATATTTTTTATAACAACACTAGCTTGAAAAAAATTGGTTGTGTCTGTATAAGCTAAAGCAATATCGGCAGCAATTCCATTGCTTTTATACATTCCATAACTACTATTTATAAATTTAATGGTAGTGCCTAAAAACCAATTTTCTTTATATTGCTTACTTGCTGAAACCTGCACTACATAATCGTTTGCAATAAAACTGCCCAATACATTTCCTGCTGCATCTGTTTGTGTTGTGCTACCATAATTAAAAAAATTTACACCCAATGCTGTTGTTGTTTTTATTGAAGAAATATGTATTGCAGTAGTTAAACTATAATTGGTTATGCCAGTTAAAAAACTATTGAAAGAAGTATTTAATTGTTGGTGCATTGAACTTCTAAGCAATGCAGGATTGTGAAAAGTTAAACCAACATCGTTGGTTAAATTAGAAATGTTTATACCACCCAATGCTGTTAATTGTGTAGTATTGGATTGCTGAACAAACCCAAATACAGCATTGCCACCCAAGCTTTGGGCTGATACTTTATGTAATAAAAAAAATAGTACAAATGCAGTTAACCAACGCATGATGCAATATACAATTATCGAAGTATAGTAATGCTACCTGTAAAACGTTCAGGAATTGCCAATCCTGGATTTATATAATTGATGATATAATAGTAAGTGCCAATGGGTGCATTTTTACCATTAATTTTTCCATCCCAAGGTTGTGTGTAATTTTTTGTTTCAAAAACTGGCTGCCCATTTCTATTAAATACAACAATATTAAATTGTGTAGGCACACAATCCATTTTAGTTAAAAACAAATCGTTAATACCATCTCCATTGGGTGAAAAAGCATTTGGAACAACTGTATTACAATCGCATTTTTTATACCGAATGGTAATGCTATCTCTAAACTTACATTCATTCAATAAAGCTTCTGCCCAATATGTTTTTTCGTTTGTTACGAATAAGCTTGAATCGGTACTATTGTCATTCCATAAATAGGTTGCACCTGGATAAAATGCTTTGAGTAAAACAGTTTTAGAGTTACACAACAGCAAATCTGCACCTAAGGAAAAAACGGGCAATGGTTTACTATTTATTTTGTAACTATTTTGTTTTAAACATCCTTTATTGTTGGCAATTGTTGTATAAACATTTGTGGCACTGAGTATTTTTGAAAACCCTGTAAATCCATCATTCCAAATAATACTTGTATTTGCAGGTGGCGATAAAGTAAACAAAAAGCTACTTTTTTCGCATATTACTGTATCAATAGGCATTGTAAAATTATTTACAGGATTGTCTGTAATAATAATTTCATCTGTAAGATTACATCCATTGCTGGTAAACACTTTTACAGAATATGTACCTGCACTTGTTATTCGAAATGTATCTTTTGTTGTACCATTGTTCCATAAATAACTTACCACATTGTTAGAAACAATTGGCTTTAATAAATTGTGGTTTGATGCACAAAAAGCTGTGTCAATCCCTAAGTTTACTGTTAACGCTTCTGATGCATTTACTTGTATGGTGTCTTTAGCTACACAACCTGCACTGTTATTGGCTGTTACTATATATGTACCAACTGCATTCACAGCAATTGCAACACCATTGCTTGCATTGTTCCAAGTATAAAATGCTGTGTTATCTGGATTGCTTACAGTTAAATTAAGAGAAGTTTGTCCGTTACAAAATGCAACATCATTTCCCAAATTTGGTTTTGTGGGGGCTGCTATTGCTTGCAATTTTATGGTTGAATCAAACGTACAACCATAACCATCTGTTACTCTAAAAATATAATTTAAATTGCCTGCAAACTCTGGTTTTATAGTTGCCAATGTTCCATTTACATTCACCAATCCACTTGCTGGGCTAACCCAAGTTTGACTAACGATTGGCACATCGTAGGTTTCTACACTTGGAAAAAGTGCAGGGTTAAAATCTAATTTCCAATTGAATAAAAAGCCATTGTCAATGGCTAAGTTGTCTCTAACTTTTAAAGTCCAAACTCCGTTTAAAGGAGTTCCAACCAAATCAGTTAATGAAGATGCTGATGCATAAGATCCTGCAGGTAAATATTTCTTATTGCTCTGTGTTCTGCCTGCATTGTCTACAAAAGTATAAGTATGGCTGTTGGCTTCTGCAGCCATTGTTCCATAAGTTGGTAAATTATTAAACACGTAGGTATAACCTTTACCAGCAACACTAGAGAGTGCATTGTTTGTAGGTGCAGGAGAATCCTCATCTACTGGTTCTCCTAAATAAGCACCAGCACCTCCTGGATAATTTTTTAAGTTTACTGTAACGCCGTTTGGTGCAGTAATTGAAATATTTAAATCGCCTAAATAAGAATGTTCCATATTGATGAAAATTCCTCTCAAGTCGTTTAAATTGGTAAGTGTTTGACCCTGCAAAAATTGATTGATAGAAATATTTGATGAATAGGTAACACCAGAACCATCTGGTAAAAACAACGAATCACCAGAAACAGGCAACGTAAAAAATGAACCTTCTTGTGTAGTTACAATTCCTCCTGAGCCAGGATTAATTGTTGATGACGGTGATAATTTTACGGAATCGTTTACACAAATTGTTGTGGGTGCAGAAATCCTAAACAATGGTTTTATACCAGTTCTTATTTTCGTATTGATAGGCAATCGATTGCTACAACCATTAGAATCGGCAACAATAACTCTTACATTGTAACCTCCTTCTTGTAAATATGTATGAGCAACATTGGTTAAATTTTTGGCTATGGTATCTTTTCCATCTCCAAAAAACCAATGAAACTTACTACTTGTATCTGCTTGATGATATACCAGTTCATTGTCTGGATATTGAGTAGTTAAATCAAACACTACTCTACCATTGCCATTTATACAAATATTGGTAAAGCCATTTACATCTTTATTGGGTGTTGTTGTAATTGCTCCAATAATTTTTTGCCTACACGGAAAACCACATTTAATTGTTGCTTTCCAACCAGCAGCCTGACTTGCGTCATCCGACTTAAACCTAAAAGTTACACAGCCAGTACTATTGGTATCGCTTGCAAAAATTGAATAGGAAGAAGTTATAGAAACATTGGTAAAACTGTCTATAACTGCATTTGAGTTTGATGGACCATCGTACACAACTAAATAATCTCCAGCAGCAATTACCAATTCTTCAAAATTAAATTGCAATACTTTTCCTACACTGCCAGATTTAAATGTAACAGTATAGTCTTCAGAAATTCCATAATTGGCATTGATATTGGCATCATAAAAAATTCCTGCACAAGTTGTAATGGTTTGGTTAAACGTAAAGCCATTGTTTAAAGCATAGGTTTGTGCAATACTTTTTTGCATACTTAATAGTAAACACAAAAAACCAATTATAGCTAAACAAGAATATTTCATCAATAATAAAAAGTTGATACAGGCGGGTTCTAAATTAAGTAAAGATGGGGATATTGTATAAAAAGAAATTCCTCGTAAAAACGAGGAATTTTAACCCTTAAAATAACCAACATGAAAAAACTTATATCATTAATTACAAGAATGAAAGTAATTTGTTCAAAGTTGATTGTTGAAATTTATAACTTACAGTTATACACTATACAATAGCAATATCAATTACTTGTTGCATCGTTTTAACATAATGAAATTTAATTCCTTTAATAAAAGTGCTATCGATTTCTTTTACATCTTTTTCATTTTGCCAGCACATAATTATTTCTTTTAATCCTGCTCTTTTTGCTGCCAATACTTTTTCTTTAATTCCACCAACTGGTAATACTTGACCTCTTAAAGTTATTTCTCCAGTCATAGCTAAATATGGCTTAACTTTTTTACTAGTAAATGCCGATGTAAGAGCTGTAAGCATTGTAATACCTGCACTTGGGCCATCTTTTGGTGTTGCACCTTCTGGTACATGTACATGTATTGTTTTTTGATTGAATAATGCTGCATCAATTCCAAATTTTTTGGCGTTGGCTTGCAAATAAGTAAGTGCAGTAGTGGCACTTTCCTTCATTACATTTCCTAAATTACCTGTTAGTTTTAATTCTCCTTTTCCATCGCTTAATACAGCTTCAATAAATAAAATATCGCCACCAACGTACGTCCATGCTAAACCAACAGCTACACCAGGCATATTTACAGTTTTATAAATATCGTTACTGTAACGTGGGGTGCCCAATATTTTCTCAACATCAACATTGGTAACAGTTGGTTTCACTTTGCCTTTTAATGCAACTTCTTTTGCTTGAAAACGCATAATGCTGGCCAATTGTCTATCCAATTCTCTAACACCACTTTCTCTAGTATGGTTTTCAATAATTTTTTCCAATACGGAATCTGCAATTTTTAAATTGATTTTATTTAAACCATGAGCTTCTTTTTGCTTAGGCAATAAATGTCTTTTAGCTATTTCAACTTTTTCTTCAATTGCATATCCACTTAAATCAATAATTTCTAGTCGATCTCTTAATGCAGGTTGAATATTTTTAATGTTGTTGGCCGTTGCTATAAACAATACTTTACTTAAATCGTATTCAAGTTCTAAGTAGTTATCGTAAAAAGAATTGTTTTGTTCAGGATCTAATACTTCTAACAAAGCAGATGAAGGATCTCCACGATGATCGGCTCCTATTTTATCAATTTCATCTAAAATCATTACAGGATTGCTCGATTTTACTTTTCGAATATTTTGCAATATTCTACCTGGCATTGCACCAATATAAGTTTTACGATGACCTCTAATTTCACTTTCATCATGTAATCCACCTAAGCTAAGACGTACATATTTTCTTCCAACAGCATGAGCAATACTTTTGCCTAAAGATGTTTTACCAATACCTGGAGGGCCCACAAAACAAAGTATTGGGCTTTTCATATCGCCTTTCAATTTCAATACTGCCAAATATTCTAAAATTCTATTTTTAATTTTCGACATGCCATAATGATCAACATCTAATACTTTCTTGGCATTTTTTAAATCATAGTTATCAGCCGTATGTTCGTCCCAAGGCAAATCCAACATTAAATCACAATGATTGTACACCACAGAATAATCTGGTGTTGTTGGATGCATTCTTTCTAACTTGGCAATACTTGCATCAAACAAATTTTTGGCAGCTTCTGGCCATTTTTTTGCTTCTGCTTTTTTCTTCATTTCGGCAACTTCACGTTCATTGCTATCGCCACCCAATTCATCTTTAATACTTTTTAATTGTTGTTGTAAAAAGTAATCACGCTGTTGTTTATCAATTTCTGTTCGTGTTTTATTGGTTACCTTGTCTTTTAATTCGGCAAACTGTAACTCTTTTTGCAATAGTTGAATTAACCTTTCGGCCCTTGTAGTAATATCATTAATTTCTAGCAAAGCTTGCTTTTCATTCAACTCTGTGTTTTGATTGCTACTAACAAAATTGATTAAGAATGTAGGGTTCTCAATATTCTTTAAAATGATAGAAGCCTCTGTTGGCAAGTTTGGCGACAGTTGAATAATTTGTGTAGCTAAATCTTTAATTGAAGAAATTAATGCAGCAAAGTTTTCAGTATCTGGCTTTACGTCATCCTCTAATACTTTAATGTTTGCTTTAAAATATGGATCTTCACTTACTATATTTAATAGTTCAAATCTTTTTTTTCCTTGAATAATAATGGTAGTTCCACCATCGGGCATTTTAATTAATTTCACAATTTTAGCAACTGTTCCAATGTTGCATAAATCGGCAACAACTGGGTCTTCAATATTGCTGTCTTTTTGTGCAACAACACCAATTAATTTATCTGCTTTATAAGCATCGTTTACAGCTTTAATGCTTTTATCTCTACCAACAGTAATGGGTAAAACAACACCTGGAAAAAGTACGGTATTGCGTAATGGCAAAATTGGCAATTCAGCAGGAACAACTAAATTTTTATCAGCTTCATTTTCATTATCGCCAATAGGAATAATTGGCATAAAATCGGTTTCATCGTCTCCTAAAAAAACTTTCTGTTTGGTCATATTCAAATATTATAATAAGAAATCGTGGTTATGGTAGAATGAACGATAAAACAATATTAATGCCATTGAAGTAAGTACAACACTTTTTGTACAAAATGGCATATTTTAAATGCTTACATGTGAAATTATTGTGTGAATGAAGCAATATTTAAAATATTTGGCAATAAAAAACCCTCCATCAATGGAGGGTTTTTCTATAAAAAGTTGTTGCTTAAATTTTAAAGTGAGAAAACGCTTTGTTGGCTTCTGCCATACGATGAACATCTTCTTTTTTCTTAAATGCAGCACCTTCGCCTTTTGCAGCAGCCATAATTTCGTTAGATAATTTATCGGCCATTGTTTTACCATTTCTTTCACGGCTGTAACGAATTAACCATTTCATGCTTAAAGAAATTTTTCTATCTGCACGAACTTCACTTGGAATTTGGAAAGTTGCTCCACCAATTCTACGGCTTCTAACTTCTACAGCTGGTGTAACGTTAGATAATGCTCTTTTCCAAATTTCATACCCATCTTCACCAGTGATTTTTGAAATTTTATCTACTGCATCGTAAAAAATATTGATTGCAGTACTTTTTTTACCATCCCACATTAGGTTGTTGATAAAACGAGTAACCATTTTATCGTTAAAACGACCATCTGGTGCTAAAGGTAATTTTTTGGCTTGTGCTTTACGCATTGTTGTAATTTTTAATGCTAAAACTGAATGTCTTCAAGTATTAAAACTTTACTCAGTTTTACAAATTGAATAATGATTATTTCTTAGCTTTTTCTTTTTTTGTTCCGTATTTACTGCGGCTTTGTTTTCTATCTTTTACGCCAGCAGTATCTAAACTACCACGTACAATATGATAACGTACACCTGGTAAATCTTTTACCCTTCCACCACGAATCAATACAATTGAGTGCTCTTGTAAGTTGTGACCTTCACCTGGAATATAGGCAATGACCTCAATTTTATTGGTTAAACGAACCTTAGCTACTTTACGTAAAGCTGAGTTTGGTTTTTTAGGGGTAGTTGTATAAACCCTTGTACATACTCCACGACGCTGAGGACATGCATCCAAAGCTCTTGATTTACTTTTTGCCCTGATGATTTCACGGCCTTTTCTTACTAACTGTTGTATTGTAGGCATTGTACCTGATTATTTTTTTTCGGACGGCAAAAGTATGAGCCTTCCAATTAAATTCCAAATTAAAAATACAAAAAAACTAAAAATTATATATTTATATGTAATAAAAGTGAGAAAAGCACCAAATACCTGCTTCACTTTAAGTGTAAAACTAAACTTTATACATCCAACCATGTGTATCAACAACTCTGCTATAACGAATATCGTTTAACCTAGTTTTTAATTCTGGTGCAATTTGCCAGCTATTTGTATCGAATTGCATTACATATTCTTGGTAACGTAATTCTTTAATTAATGAAATAGTTGCTGCTGTTCCTGTTCCAAAAACCTCTCGTAAAGAACCAGCTTTATGAAACTCAATCAATTCATCAATGGTTATTCTACGTTCAACAATTGTTAAACCCATTTCTTGCAAAACAGTAATGGCACTATCTCTTGTTATGCCAGCTAAAATAGTTCCTTGGTCTAACGATGGTGTTATAGCTGTATCACCAACAATAAAAAACACATTCATGGTACCCACTTCTTGTAAATACTTGTGCTCAAAAGCATCTGTCCACAATACTTGATCATATCCTGCTTTTTTTGCCAATGCAGTAGCCAACATACTAGCACCATAATTGCCTGCATTTTTGCTAAAACCAACTCCACCTGGTGCAGCTCTTGTATATTTTTCTTCTACATAAATTTTCATTGGAGTATTGTAATAAGGCCCCGTAGGACTTAATAAAATCATGAACTTATACGTATCGGATGGTTTTACACCAATTACAGGATCGCTAGAAAACATAAATGGTCTTATGTATAAAGAATGATCGGCCATAGATGGAATCCAATTCTTATCAAGTTCTATCAACATTCTCATACCTTCCATAAAAATATCTTCTGGAACTGTAGGCATTTGCATACGTTCTGCAGAAATATTGAAACGTTGAAAATTATCGAACGGACGAAAAATAAATGCATTTCCACTTTCATCTTTGTAGGCTTTTATCCCTTCAAAAATGGCTTGTCCATAATGCAAAGCAGCAGTTGATGGCTCTAACAACAAAGGTTGATAAGGCTTAATTTCAACATTTTTCCATTCGCCATTTTCATAATCAGCTTCTAACATATGGTCGGTATAATACTTACCAAAAGGAATATTTTCTAACGTTAAATCTTTAAGCTTACTTGTTTCAGCTTTTGTTACTTGTATGTCTAATATTGCTGTCATAATAGAGGTATATTTGTTGCAAATAAAAGCAAAAATTTAAAAACTAACAACCGTTAATATTTTAACTAGTTATGAATTTTGAGACAAACCCTTTGCCACACTTTGTTATAGCCGAATTATATAAAAATAATTTAGTAGAAATAGAACACAATTTACCATTAGAAAAAGCAAAAACGCCCGAAAATACTAGCATTCAACCCACAACTTTACAAGAAAAGCCACTTCAATATTTAGGCGAAAATAAGAAAGAAATTACCATATTGGTAAAGGAAGAAAATGCTGTACATATTGGTGAAGAAAATTTGCAATTTTTAATGACTATTCTTGCTGCCTGCAAATTAAATATTGCAGATGTTGCTATTTTAAATACACAAAATCAACCTACCGATTTTGCAACTTTAAACAAAACGCTTCATTGCAAATATGTGTTGTTGTTTAATATAAATACGCAAGCAATTAACTTACCATTTTCTATTCCAAATTATCAAATTCAAGCTTACAACAATTGTTCATTTTTAATAGCCAATAGTTTACAAAGTATGTTGGGTAACAGCCAAGAAGCTAAAATTGAAAAGAGTAAACTTTGGGTTAGTTTAAAAACTATGTTTGGCGTATAACTTATAAATAAATTATTTTGAAAGCACTCATTTTTGCTACAAACAATCAACATAAAGTAGAAGAAATTAAACTGGTAATTGGCAATAAATTTCTTGTAAAAACTTTAAAAGAAGCAGGTATAGATATTGATATTCCTGAGCCTTACGACACTTTACAAGAAAATGCATCTACAAAATCTGCTACCATTTTTAAGCTTACGCAAGAAAATTGTTTTAGTGAAGATACTGGCTTAGAGGTTGAAGCATTGAATGGAGAGCCAGGTGTAAAAAGTGCAAGATATGCTGGCGATGGTAAAAATTTTCAGGATAATGTTGACAAATTATTGTTCAATTTAACTAATATAACCAACAGAAAAGCCCAGTTTAGAACTGTAATTTCTTTAATACTCAATCAACAAGAATACTTTTTTGAAGGCATTTGCGAAGGAACTATTTTAACTGAACAAAAAGGAACAAGTGGCTTTGGTTACGACCCTATTTTTATACCTACAGGAAGCAGCAAAACCTTTGCTGAAATGAGTTTAGAAGAAAAAAATATTTTCAGCCACCGCAAAAAAGCAACCCAACAATTAATTGAGTTTCTTTCTCAAAATGGGAACAATATCTCCTAAAACAAGATTTTTGTTACTGTTGTGCAACCTTTTATAAAAAAGTTCGTTCTTTATTGTGTGTACAATTACACAATGA
>ERZ724524.105-NODE-105-length-51069-cov-26.595601_pt1 | contig 51069 bp, 40 predicted proteins | sample MGYA00376057_ERZ724524 | MGnify/ENA primary metagenome ERZ724524 (study PRJEB28724, sample SAMN07190888) | wastewater metagenome | isolation source: influent of sewage treatment plant in Hong Hong | place: USA: Christiansburg, Virginia | collected 2016-03-01 ...
ATAGTGCCAAAAAAAATCCGACAATTCAATTTGTCGGATTTTATTTTTAGGGTTTATTTGTCTCGGTTTAGTGTTTTAAAACCTAAACTGAGATCAATAAATGAGGGGCTTTTAGTGCCTTGTATGACAGATCTTTACATTTTCAGTGCAGAGTGTTTTATTTTACTTTTAGTTTCTTTTACAAACCTACTTTGCTTTTAAAGTTTTTTTCAATGGCTTTAATCATTTCGCCAGCAATATCTTTGTTGGTTGCTCCTTCAATTCCTTCCAATCCGGGAGACGAATTTACTTCGAGCAATAAAGGTCCTTTGGAAGAGCGAATGATGTCTACACCAGCTACTTTTAAATCCATAGCTTTAGCTGCTTTAATAGCAATTTTTTTTTCTTCGCTAGTCACCTTGATTATTGATGCAGTACCCCCAAGATGAATATTAGCTCTGAATTCGCCAGGCATAGCTTCACGTTGAATGGCAGCAACGACTTTCCCATCAATTACAAAACAACGAATATCTTTTCCATTTGCCTCTTTAATGAATTCCTGAACTAAAATATTAGCATTTAAACTTTTGAATGCATTAATAACACTCTCTGCCGCTTTTTTAGTTTCTGCCAAAACGACTCCTTTGCCTTGTGTACCTTCGAGAAGTTTTACAATTAAAGGAGGACCTCCAACCATTTTTATCAAATCGTTGGTATCTAATGGAGAATTTGCAAATCCGGTGGTTGGAATGTCAACGCCATTGTTAAGTAATAATTGTAAAGAAAAGAGTTTGTCTCTAGATTGTGTTATCGCTGTTGATGAATTCAGGCAAAATACTTTTAAGGCCTCAAATTGACGGGTCAAAGCACAACCATAAAAAGTGATACTTGGTCGGATTCTCGGAATAATTGCATCAAATTGGTTGAGGATTTTTCCGCCTCTATAATGAATTTCAGGTGTTTTAGCATCCAATTTCATATAACATTCTTTGATGTTCAAAAAATGCATTTCATGTCCTCGCATTTCACCAGCTTCCATAATTCGTTTGTTGCTGTACAATTCAGGATTGCTGGCCAAAACGCCAATACGTAAACCAGAACTTGCTTTTTCTGCATTCTTGTATAGTTCTTTTAGATTGTCTACCGTAGGCTGTCCTAATAAGTATTTTTGCTCAGGGTCTACCAAAACACGTCCGCTCATTGCTTCACGACCTAAAAGCATTCGAAATCCCATTGAATCTCTGTTGGTCAATGTCATTTCTATGTTCCAAGTGTCATCCCCAATCTTAAGTAAAGTCTGAATAACATAGCGTTGTTCTCTATATCCACTCGAACTTTTTACGATTCGTTTATCTACTAATGGCGCCTCACAATGAATAACAGTTTTGTTGTTGTTTTGGATCGGATTAATATCAAATTTTACCCAATTGCTATCATTTTTGATAAATGGAGCAATATTTATAGCGTGCAAAGCAGAAGTTTTGGCTCCAGAATCGACTCTAGCTTTGATAGTAGGAATATTTAGGTCAGGGAAAGAGCACCATTCTTCGCTTCCTAAGATGACTTTGTTTTGTAGCATACAGCAAGTTGTTTAATAAAACATCAAAAGTAACTTTTTGTTTTTTAAAAAAGTTAAATTAATATAAAGAATTAGCCCGTTATGAAGTAAAAAAAAACATAACGGGCTAAAATAATAATTTGTTTTAATCTATTGATTTGTAGGTTCTTCTGCTTTATTTACATTCACTGTTAACTCGGTAGCACCTTCTTCAATGTCCATAAAGATTTCGTCGCCAGCATTAATTTTTGAAGTAATAATTTCTTCGGCTAGAGTATCTTCTACATATTTTTGGATAGCTCTTTTTAATGGTCTGGCGCCAAATTGTTTGTCAAAACCTTTGTCTGCAATAAATGCTTTTGCTTTATCAGAAAGATTCAAGATGTATCCTAAATCTTTGATTCGAGCATATAGTTTTTTTAATTCAATTTCGATAATCAAGTTGATGTCTTCTTTTTCTAATGAATTGAAAACAATAACATCGTCGATTCGGTTTAAAAACTCAGGTGCAAAGGTTTTTTTCAATGCATTTTCGATAATGCTTTTTGAATTGTCCTCGGCTTGCGCAATTTTTGCTGCAGTACCAAATCCAACACCTTGACCAAAATCTTTTAGCTGTCTAGCACCAACATTTGAAGTCATAATGATAATCGTATTTTTAAAATCGATTTTGCGACCTAAACTGTCTGTCAAGAATCCATCGTCTAATACTTGCAACATCATATTGAACACGTCTGGATGTGCTTTTTCAATTTCATCTAAAAGCACTACACAATAGGGTTTTCTTCTTACTTTTTCGGTCAATTGTCCACCTTCTTCGTAGCCAACATACCCCGGAGGCGCTCCAACTAATCTTGAAATAGCGAATTTTTCCATATATTCACTCATGTCGATTCTAATCAAGGCTTCTTCAGAATCAAACAATTCTTTTGCAAGTACTTTAGCTAATTGTGTTTTTCCGACACCAGTTTGACCTAAGAAAATAAAGGAACCAATGGGTTTGTTTGGGTCTTTTAAACCTGCTCTGTTTCTTTGAATAGAACGGGCTATTTTTAAAACCGCTTCATTTTGTCCAATTACTTTATTTTGAATAAGCTCTGGTAATTTAGCTAATTTATTGCTTTCTGTTTGAGCAATTCGATTAACAGGAATACCAGTCATCATAGAAACTACATCAGCAACATTGTCTTCCGTAACGTTGATTCGATTGTTTTTAGAATCTTCTTCCCATTGCTCTTGAGCAATAGCTAAATCTTTTTCTATTCGTTTTTCATCATCACGTAATTTAGCCGCTTCTTCATATTTTTGTTTTTTGACAACTAAATTCTTCAATTCGCGCACGTCTTCTAATTGACGCTCCAAATCTAAAATTTGCTTTGGAACGTCTATATTAGTGATATGAACTCTTGAGCCTGCTTCGTCTAAAGCATCAATAGCTTTGTCTGGTAAAAAGCGTTCCGACATATATCTGTCAGTTAGTTTTACACAAGCTTCAATGGCTTCAGGGGAATACGTTACATTGTGATGGGATTCGTATTTGTCTTTGATGTTATTCAAAATAGTAATAGTTTCTTCAACCGAAGTTGGCTCTACGATTACTTTTTGAAAACGTCTTTCTAAAGCGCCATCTTTTTCTATGTATTGGCGATATTCATCTAATGTGGTTGCACCTATACATTGAATTTCACCTCTTGCCAAGGCAGGTTTGAACATATTCGAGGCGTCCAATGAACCTGTTGCTCCACCAGCACCAACAATAGTGTGAATTTCGTCGATGAACAAGATAATATCATCATTTTTTTCTAACTCATTCATAACGGCTTTCATGCGTTCTTCGAACTGTCCTCTATATTTTGTGCCTGCAACAAGACTGGCTAAATCAAGAGTTACTACTCGCTTATTGAATAAGATTCTAGAAACTTTCTTTTGAATGATTCTTAAAGCTAGTCCTTCAGCAATGGCAGATTTTCCAACTCCAGGTTCACCAATTAAAAGCGGGTTGTTTTTTTTGCGTCGGCTTAGAATTTGAGACACACGCTCAATCTCTTTTTCGCGACCTACGACTGGGTCTAATTTTCCTTCTTCGGCCATTTCTGTTAAATCTCTACCAAAATTATCTAAAACTGGTGTTTTAGATTTTTTGTTGGATTTATTTACAGGATTGTTGAAGGTTCCTTCTTTAAGACTGTCATCTTGTCCTGAATCATCATTATATGATTCGTTTTTTGGTAAGTTGTCCATATATTCTTGGTCATTTGGAGTCATATTCAAGTATTGTTCTTTAGCTACGTCATAATCTATTTTTAGTTTATTCAATAGCTTGGTTGTAGGGTCGTTTTCGTTTCTCAAAATGCATAATAGCAAATGTGCTGTACTTATTGAAGTACTTTGAAACACTTTAGCTTCAAGAAAGGTTGTTTTTAAAGCTCTTTCGGCTTGTCGAGTTAGATGTAGGTTCTTTTTTTCTAGGTTAACTTCAAGACTGGTCGGGCTAGCTGGGCTAAGAATCTCAACCTTTCTTCGTAAATGTTCTAAGTCTACATCCAAATTGTTTAAAATATGGATAGCCTTTCCATTTCCATCTCTCAAAATGCCTAACATCAGATGTTCTGTTCCAATAAAGTCATGGCCTAGACGTAAGGCTTCTTCTTTACTGAAAGTAATAACATCTTTTACTCTAGGGGAAAAATTGTCATCCATGTGGTATCTTTTTATATATGTAAATTTAATGATTTAGTATTTATAAACAAAAATCATTCCTACTAATATCAGCTGTCAGCTAAGTGACAAAAAAAATAGAAGAATCAAAGTTAAAATTATCGGAATTTATTAACTATTACAGGTTTTTTTATTGTTAATAAATTAGAAAAATTAGACTGTTAAAATGCCAAAAAAAAGTTCAGAAAGCCGTATATTGGCACGTTTTGAAATTAATATAATTATTTAATATAACAACTTATGTCTGAAGGAGAAAAGTTAATTCCTATTAACATAGAAGATGAAATGAAATCAGCTTACATCGATTATTCGATGTCTGTAATCGTATCAAGAGCACTTCCTGATGTTAGAGATGGTTTAAAACCCGTACATCGTAGAGTGCTATATGGAATGTATGATTTAGGAGTTTTTTCAAATAAAGCCCATAAAAAATCAGCGAGAATTGTCGGTGAAGTATTAGGAAAGTATCACCCACACGGAGATACTTCTGTTTATGATGCAATGGTTCGTATGGCTCAAGAATGGAGCATGCGTTATTTGTTGGTAGATGGACAAGGTAACTTTGGTTCTGTTGATGGTGATAGTCCTGCAGCAATGCGTTATACAGAGGCGAGAATGCGTAAAATTTCAGAAGAAATTATGGCAGATATCGAAAAAGAAACAGTTGATTTTCAATTGAACTTTGACGATACTTTATATGAGCCTAAAGTAATGCCTACTCGTGTGCCTACATTATTAATTAATGGAGCTACTGGAATTGCGGTGGGTATGGCTACTAATATGCCTCCTCACAATCTAACAGAAGTTGTCAATGGAACTTTAGCTTATATAGATAATAATGATATTGAAATTGACGAATTAATTACACATATAAAAGCGCCTGATTTCCCAACAGGTGGTATAATCTATGGTTACGAAGGAGTTCGTGAAGCTTTCAAAACTGGTCGAGGACGTATTGTAATGCGAGCCAAAGTTGGTTTTGAAGAGGTTGATGGTAGAGAATCTATCATTGTTACCGAAATTCCTTATCAAGTTAATAAAGCTGATATGATTAAACGTACAGCTGACTTGGTAAATGAAAAGAAAATTGACGGTATTGCTAATATCCGTGACGAATCGGATAGAAACGGTATGCGTATCGTATATATTTTGAAACGTGATGCGACGCCAAATGTGGTTCTAAACACGCTGTATAAGTATACGCAATTGCAGTCCTCTTTTAGTGTAAACAATATTGCCTTAGTGAATGGTCGTCCACAAATGTTGAATCTTAAAGATTTGATTCATTATTTTGTTGAGCATCGTCATGATGTTGTAATTAGAAGAACACAATTCGAGTTAAGAAAAGCTGAAGAGAGAGCGCATATTTTAGAAGGATTAATCATTGCTTCTGATAATATAGACGAAGTAATTGCACTAATTAAGGCTTCTAAAAACACTGAAGAAGCAAGAGAGAAATTGATTGAAAGATTTAAACTTTCAGATATTCAGGCTCGTGCAATTGTCGAAATGCGATTGAGACAGTTAACAGGTCTTGAACAAGATAAATTGAGAGCGGAGTACGAAGAAATCATGAAATTGATTGACCATTTACGTGCTTTATTGGCTGATGTTAATTTGCGTATCGCTTTGATAAAAGAAGAATTGATTGAAATTAGAGATAAATACGGTGATAACCGTCGTTCTCTAATTGAGTATTCTGGTGGAGATGTAAGTATAGAAGATTTAATTGCAGATGAGAGCGTAGTAGTAACCATTTCTCATGCAGGTTACATTAAACGTACTAATCTTAGTGAGTATAAAACACAAAATAGAGGAGGAGTAGGACAAAAAAGTGCTGGTACAAGAGATCAAGATTTCTTGGAACATATGTTTGTGGCAACAAATCATCAATATATGATGTTCTTTACTCAAAAAGGGAAATGTTTCTGGATGAGAGTGTATGAAATTCCTGAAGGAACTAAGACTGCTAAAGGAAGAGCAATACAAAATTTAGTCAATATCGAAAGTGATGACAAAGTTAAAGCGTATATTTGCACTCAAGATTTAAAGGACAAAGACTACATAAATAGCCATAATTTAATAATGGTTACTAAACAAGGTCAAGTAAAGAAAACTTCTTTAGAAAAATATTCAAAACCTCGTGTTAATGGAGTAGCTGCTATTACAATTAAAGAAGGTGATGAATTATTAGAAGCAAAATTGACTAATGGTGAAAGTCAGATTATTTTAGCTGTTAAGTCTGGTAAACTTGTTCGTTTCGAGGAAACTAAGACAAGACCAATGGGTAGAACAGCTTCTGGTGTTCGCGGAATTACTTTAAAAGATGATTCTGATGAAGTGATTGGAATGGTTACTGTGGATAAAGAAAATATTAATGATTCTCAGATTTTAGTTGTAACAGAAAATGGTTATGGTAAGCGTACAAAATTAGTTGATGAGGACGGAGAGGATGTGTATAGAATTACAAATCGTGGAGGTAAAGGAGTAAAAACGCTTAATATTACCGAGAAAACTGGAAAATTAATATCCATAAATGCAGTTACAGATGCTGATGATTTGATGATTATTAACAAATCAGGTTTAACCATAAGAATGGCTATTGAAGATTTGCGTGTTATGGGACGTGCTACTCAAGGAGTTAAACTGATTAATTTAAAAGGAAACGACTCGATTGCTGCGGTAACAAAAGTAATGAAAGATGAAGCAGAAGATGAAAATTCTGAAAATTCAGCTGTTGAACGTGTAAAACCAGTTCTTGAAGTGCTTGAAGATGATAGTGTTGAAGAAGAGGAGGACGAAGATGATGAAGTAATTGAGGATGACAACGAAGAGGAAGATGAAGTAAATGATGAAGATTAATAAATAATAAATAAAAATAGAATACCATGAAAAGTAAATATGTATTACTTGCATCAACAATGTTGATATCAGTAGCCACTTTTGCACAAAAAGATCAAATTAAAGCTGCTGAAAAAGCATTAAAAGCAGGTAAATCCGATGAAGCGAAAACAATTTTGTTAGATGCTGAATCAGTAATTACAAATGCTACTGAGGCTGAAAAAGCACAGTACTACTTTGTTAAAGGAAATGTAATGTTAGATTTAGCTAACAAAAGCGTAGATAAAGATGCTAATTTATCATTAGCAGCTGGTGCATTCCAAGAGTTGATTGAAGTTGAGAAAGCTTCGGGGAAATCAAAATATACAGCACAAGCAACTAAATCTGTAATGGATATTAAATACAAATTGATTAATGAAGCCATTGCTGATTCAAAATCGGATAAGCATGAAGTAGCTGCTAAAAAATTGTATGATGCCTATTTGTTAGATAAAAAAGACACAATAAATTTATATTATGCAGCTTCAACGTATGTGAATTCTAGGAATTATGATGCTGCTCTTAAAAATTATGATGAGTTAAAGAAATTAAACTATTCTGGTAAAGGAACTAATTATTTCGCAGTAAACAAATTAACGTCTCAAGAGGATATGTATTTAACTGCTGCTGAAAGAGATCGTATGATTAAATTAGGAACACATGAAAAGCCAAGAACAGAAGTTATTCCTTCTAAAAGAGGTGAGATTTATAAAAACGTAGCCTTAATTTTAGTACAGCAAGGTAAATCAAAAGAAGCACAACAAGCTATTGCCGACGCGAGAACAGCTAATCCAGAAGATACTTCTTTAGCTTTGACGGAAGCAAATTTGTATTTGGAAGCAAAAGATTATGATACTTATAAAAAATTAGTAGCAGATATTTTGGTTAAAAACCCTAATGACGCGGATTTAGTTTTTAATTTAGGTGTAATTAGTGCAAATGCAAAAAATAATGTAGATGCTGAAAAGTACTATAATAGAGTGATTGAAATTAATCCTGCTTATACAAATGCATACATAAACATTGCTGCTTTGAAATTAGAAAATGAAAAACCTATAATCGATGAGATGAATAAATTAGGTACTTCTACTAATGATATGAAGCGTTATGATGTGTTAAAGAAAAAACGTGAAGAATTGTTTAAAAGTACTATTCCTTTTCTTAAAAAGGCAGTAGAATTAGATCCAAAAAATGTTGATGTTGCAAAAACGCTTATGAATGTTTACAGCGCATTAGAAATGACTGCTGAATACAAAGAGCTAAAAGCGAAAATTCAATAGATTTTAAAAATTGTTAAAAAAAAACCATTTATTAATTTAAATGGTTTTTTTTTGTACTATAATTAGTTGAAATTGATTTGTATGTTAAATAATTGATGAATTCACTAATTTTTAATTATTTGAGTATAATATATTTTTTTATGTGCTAAGTATTTGTAAAATCAAAATATTATTCTATTTTGGCAGTGTTAATATATTATTAATTTAGTTAAAAAATCCAAAAAAAAATTATCAAACCTAATCCTACCAAAAAAATACCTGCTATGAAGAAATTGTACTTTTCTGCGCTAATTATGTTTAGCGTTACCTTTTCAAGTATGGCTCAAAAAGAGCAAATTAAGACTGCTCAAGCAGAATTAGCCAAGGGGAATGCTCAGGCTTCTTTGACTATTTTGAATGAAATTGAGTATTTGATTACTAATGCAAAAGACGATGACAAATCAGATTATTATTTTGCAAAAGCAAAAACGTATACAGCTTTGGCAGATAAAAAAAATGAAGCTCCAAAAAATATGGCTCTTGCTGTTGCTTGCTATAATGAATTAATTTTAAATGAAGTTGATTCCGGTAATTTAAAGTATGCTGTTCAAGCAAGAGAATCTGTAAGAGAATTAAAAAATGTTTTAGATAAAAGTGCTATTGATGATAACAATGCACAACGCTTTGGTGATGCTGCAAATAAAATGTTTTATTTGTATGAAATGGATAAAAAAGATACGTTGAACTTGTATAATGCTGCTTCAAATTATTTTAATGCAAAACAGTATGATTTAGCCTTGAAAAATTTTGAACTGTTAAAGAATATGAAGTTTTCTGGTAATGGAATGGAGTATTATGCTACAAATAAGTCAACAAATCAAGAGGAGCTTTTTGTTTCTGCAATTAATAGAGATTTAGGGGTAAAGCAAGGTTCGCATATTAAACCTAGAAATGTTAAGGCTAAATCAAAAAAATCTGATATTTTAAAGAGAATAGCTTATATCTATACTGTAAAAGGGGATGTCGCCAGTGCGGAAAGTAATTATAAAGCAATTATAGCAATTAATCCTAATGATGTTGAGACATATATGGATTTGGCGTATGTAAAACTTGATAAGAAAAAAGAAATAGCAGATAAAATGGCTTTGCTAGGAACATCTGCTGAGGATATGAAAAAGTATGATGAGTTGAAAATTAAGAAAGATGAGGAAGTTAAAGTTGCTGTTGGTTATCTTGAGAAAGCATTGACTTTGGAGCCTAGTAATAAAGATATATCAAAATTATTACTCAATTTATACCGTTCCTTAGATATGACAGATAAATATGAGGCTTTAAAAGCTAAAGGATAAAATAATTATAACAAAAAAAATGTTCCCAATTGAGGAACATTTTTTTTTGCTTAAATAATTTTTTTTATGACTCTTAATTTGTGACTGTGTTTTTGAGTTTCGGTGTTGTAAATTCCTAAATGATCGAGTCTGTCAATTCTTACTTTTCCACTTGCATGAATGATATAGTTGTCAGACATAATAATTCCGACATGTATTATTTTTCCATCTTCATTATCAAAAAAAGCTAAGTCTCCAGGTTCGCTTTCTTCAATAAAACTAAGTGGTTCTCCTTGAAAAGCTTGTTGAGAAGCATCTCTTTTTAAATGGTATCCATTTAACTTATAAACCATTTGTGTAAATCCTGAACAATCAATTCCAAAAGGTGTTTTACCGCCCCATAAATACGGAGCATTTAAATACATATAAGCAGTTTTTATAAGATTGTTTTTTTTCTTGATGCCACTAGTTCTTGTTCCTTCAAAACTGAATTTCTTAGTATTAATTTCATTGTAATTTAAAAAAGAAAGGCTAGAACCAAGTGGAATAGGTAGTAATAAACCATTTGAGTCTGTAATATATTCTATTAAATCGGCACTTAATATGATGCTGTCATTTGATAAATGCTTAAATTCTTGTTCGCTAATCAACTGATATTGTTTGCTGTCAACCCATCCTTCGTATTGATCAAACTGTAATCTTATTTTTGACCATTGATTGTAAGTATCAATTATTTGAAAATGCTCTCCGAAAAGAACTTGTGAAACAATCTCACTTTTATCACTTGACTCAGATCGTAGGGGTATAATGGCTAAATTACAGATTCCAAACATTATCTTAAATTTAAAAATTGAGGTTTAAAAAATTAAACCTCAATTATCCTTTTGTTTATATTTTCTCAATTACTATTGCTGATGCCCCTCCGCCACCATTGCAGATTGCTGCGGCTCCGATTTTAGCATTGTTTTGTTCAAGAACATTAATTAATGTAACTATTATTCTTGCTCCTGAACAACCAAGAGGGTGTCCTAATGATACTGCACCTCCATTAACATTGACTTTATCATTATTTAATCCAAGTATTTTTGAATTCGCCAAGCCAACAACTGAAAATGCTTCGTTAAATTCAAAAAAGTCAACATCACTGGTAGTTAAACCAGCTTTTTTTAGTGCAATAGGTAATGCTTTTGCAGGACTAGTTGTAAACCATTTAGGTTCTTGTGCTGCATCAGCATAACTTCTAACGTATGCTAAAGGTTTTAAGTTCAAAGATAATGCTTTTTCTTCACTCATAAGTATAAGAGCAGCTGCGCCATCATTGATTGTTGAAGCATTTGCAGCGGTTACAGTACCTTCTTTGGTAAACGCAGGATTCAAGCTAGGAATTTTATCTAAATTTACATTTGAAAATTCTTCGTCTTTGCTAATAATAATTGGATCACCTTTTCTTTGTGGAACAGAAACTGGAATTACTTCGTTGTTAAATTTACCTGAGTTCCATGCTTCAGATGATTTTTTGTAAGATTGAATTGCAAATGCATCTTGCTCTTCTCTTGAAATGTTATACTTATTTGCGCATAAATCAGCACTAACACCCATTGCGTTATTGTCATAAGCATCGGTAAGTCCATCTTTTTGCATTCCATCAACCATTGTATTAGGCCCAAATTTTGTCCCTGAGCGAAGATTCATGTAATGAGGTATTAAACTCATATTCTCCATACCACCAGCAATAACAATATCGGCATCACCACATTGAATAGCTTGTGATGCAAGCATTACTGCTTTCATTCCTGATGCACAAACTTTATTGATTGTAGTGCATGCTACTTCATTAGATAATCCAGCAAAAATTGCTGCTTGTCTAGCGGGTGCTTGTCCAACACCTGCTTGAACAACATTTCCCATATAAACTTCATTGACCAAATTAGGGTCTAATTGAATTTTTTCCAAAGCCCCCTTTATTGCAGCTGCTCCAAGTTTTGGGGCTGTAATACTTGATAAACCTCCCATAAAACTGCCAATTGGAGTTCTAACAGCTGAGACTATGACTACTTTCTTATTCATAATGTAAAAATATGTTGATTTGTTTAGCAAATTTAATCTTTTTTGATCCTATTTCATATTTTTATCAAATAATATGGAATAATTTGAAAATTTTAAAACTATTTTATTCTATTTGTTTGATAGTGAAGTGTTTTGAATTTTTATTGAATTTTATTTAAAAAAAAGCTACAAAATAGTTGTGAGAAACGTAAAGTTAACTTAAATTTGCAACCGCAAAACGAGATAGTTTTCTTGTTTTAGGAGAGGTGCCAGAGCGGTAATGGAGCAGATTGCTAATCTGTCGACGGGTAACCGTCGCCAGGGTTCGAGTCCCTGTCTCTCCGCTTGCACTCGGGGTGTAGCGTAGCCCGGTTATCGCGCCTGCTTTGGGAGCAGGAGGTCGCAGGTTCGAATCCTGCCACCCCGACAACAATGGACGCATAGCTCAGCTGGATAGAGCACCTGCCTTCTAAGCAGGCGGTCGAAGGTTCGAATCCTTCTGCGTTCACTTAAAACGATACTAGAGATAGTATCGTTTTTTTGTTTTATATCCTTTTTTTTGATTCAAATAGTATACATTTATAAAAACATTTGATCATGCGTTTACTTTTTTTTCCTTCTTTTTTTATCTTTTTTTTACCTTCTTTTACTTATGCTCAGTCGCCTCAGACTAGTACAAAAGATATTGTAAATACTATAGTCGCTGATACAACTTTTGTTAATTTGAGTGAGTATAGCGATGATTTTATATACGATATGAAATATGCCACTAACGATAATTTTTTGAAATCAAAAGTGTATGATTGTGCGGAATGCTTTTTGAGATTAAAAACAGTAAAAGCTTTGATTATGGCTAATGATAAGTTTATTAAAAAGGGGTATAAGATTAAACTTTTTGATTGTTATCGTCCTTTAGATATTCAAAAAAAAATGTGGGCATTAGTACCAAATCCGGAATATGTGGCGGATCCTGCTAAAGGTTCCATTCACAATAGAGGAGGAGCTGTAGATATAACTCTTGTAACTTTGGAGGGCAACGAATTAGATATGGGGACTGCTTTTGATTTTTTTGGAAAGGAAGCAAGTCACAGCTATCCATTTTCAGATAAAAAGATAATGGATAACCGTAATATGCTTAAGAAAATTATGCTTCAAAGTGGATTTAAAGCATTTGAGTCAGAATGGTGGCATTACAATTTAGCTTCTGCTATGTCTGATAAAGTAGCTAATACTAAATGGAAATGTGATTAGTTTTCTATGCAAGAAATATTTTTTATAAAATAGTTCTCTGGTTGGTAGACTTTGTTGTCTAATTCAGATGTGAATTCCTTTTTTATGATGTAATCTTCTAAATCCGTCAAATATTTTATTCGCATTAGTGATAATGGGGAGCTTTTTAATTTTTCAAAACTATCTTTCAAAAAATAAAATTCTCCTGTAGTGACTCTGTTATCAAATCCTTTATCGTCTCTTAAAAGTGTTCCGCAGTTTTCTTGATCTTTGTGGATTAAAGAAATGATATTTCCATCATTTAATTGAAGGAATAATTTTGAGTTTTTATCAAAACAATTGGCTTTTATGAAGCCTTTACTTTTTTGTATTAATTGAATGTTTAAAGTGGGTACACCGTCAGTTAGGGCTAGTGAAAAGAAAATATAGCTTGAAGTTCCTGCAAAGTTTTTTTCACTAATCATGTATTCTTTTGTGACTTTATAGCTTCCTATTGAATCTACGACATTGGTGCTATAGTCGCATTGTTTTTGTGCAAATAAAGAAAAAGTTGAAATGGTAAAAATGGTGAGTAATAGTTGCTTCATGTTGTTTTATATTTTGCTGCAAATTAAAACTATTTTGTCGTTATTTATATCGGTTGTGAAAAAACAATAACTATTTCCTCCATCTTTTATTTTCCATTTTTTTTTGATGTTTTCAACACTTTCAGGGAAATTTCGTGTCGTAATATTTGCTTTTTGATTCGCTAAGTTGTTTTTTATGTCTAATTTGTTGTAATTCAGTTTTTTGTTGATTTTGAATCTTCTTCCAGGAAAGTCAATCAATTCTGAATTAGTATACAAATGTGAATTTAGATGTAATTTATTCAACTTAAAAACTGAACTAACAACATCAAAACCTCCAGATTTCATTATTGCACTATTAGGTTCATATAAGTATTCTTCTGGCAAACCATAAGTAGGTTCGCAGTCATAAGTAGGAAGCTCAAATTTTTCCTCTTTATTTTTAAGGAGATTTACAGTTTTTATGAAAACGTGCCCATTATAGTCTTTATGAAGTTCCCATAATAGTTCTTTTACTTCATTGTTTAAGGCCACGATATGTATGGATTTTACATTTTTTAATTCTGATAAACCAGCAGTTAAGTCTAATAATGGTGCTGTTTTGATTAAGATTGATGTTGATTTTGTAAAATAAAAATCAATATTTTCAGGTACGTTTGGAAGACAGTCTTTTAGCATAAAAACTTTGCCTTTACTTTCGTTTCTTCTGGAAGGATCAATGTATATCCAATCCCAATTTTTATCAATATTGTTTAGAATGTCTTGGCTATCACCAGTTTTACATTCAATATTTAAAGCCTTTAATTGTGTGAAGTTATGAGTTGTAATAGCTGATAGTTCAGGATTAATTTCACAATGCACTATTTTTTGGAACTTTTTAGCGAAGTAAAAGTCATCTACTCCAAATCCACCTGTTAAATCTATTAAGTTGGTTCCTGAAATTAAGTTAGATTTAAAAGAAGCGGTAATTTCTGACGAGGTTTGTTCTATCGAAATTTTTGGAGGATATATAATGTTTGGAGTTGAAAACCAAGTTGGAAGCTTTTCCTTAGCTTTTGCTTTGCTTTCTATCTGTCCTAAAATTGTTTTCCATTCAATGTTTGGGAATGGATTTTTTTGTAAAGCAAGTTTAGTGATGTTTTGGTCTAATTGATCGTTTATGAAATTTTGAACGTCAAAGTTTAAAAAGTCGAAATTCAAGTTTAAATGTCTTTGGTTAACAATTGAATAATTTTATTATCTGGAAAAAATTCTTTTCCTATTACTTTCAAAATAGTGTACAAAGGTACAGCTATTACCATTCCTAATATTCCAAATAAAAAGCCTGCAATAAGGATGACTAAAAAGATTTCTAAGGGATGTGAACTTACACTTTTGGAAAAAATAATGGGTTGGGATAGGTTGTTGTCGATAAGTTGTACAATCCAAAATCCAATCAAAACATATATAGTTGTTGGGAGTATTTCGGTTTGAAAATCGCTGCCAAGATGACTAATCATAGAAAGAATTGCAGCTAAAACTGATGCGATTAGTGGTCCAATGTATGGAATGATATTTAATACAGCACACAAAAAAGCAATGATAATGGCATTTGGAATACCGAAAATTAGTAAAACGATTAAATACAAAAGGAATACAATAAAGAGTTGGAGTAATAGACCAATAAAATAGCGAGAGAGCAAATGGTTGATTTTTTCTAATGAATTCAATATTTGTTCTTCATGACTATCAGGAATTAACTTTTTGGCGCCCACAACAAAAAGGACACGGTCTTTTAGGAAAAAAAAGGTGATGAATAAAACTGAGGCTAATCCCATTCCAAAACTACTGATGGTGCCTAAAATAGAATTTAAAAAATTAGGAATGATACCAAAATTTATTTTTGAAGTAATGCTATTGAAATTGAGTATTTTTTTTGCATTAATGTGATGACTTTCTAGGAATGCATTGATTTGGTTAATGAGTTCAATGGCATTTTGTTCAATTTCTCTCGTATTTAAGAGGGAAAGATTCTGACTTTGTGAGGTAATTAGAGGTACGAATAAAATTATAATTCCAAAGATTATGGCCACAAATATTACTATTGTTGTGATTGTCGCCAGGTTATGTGAAAATTTTAATCTTTTTTTGAAGAAATCCAAAAAAGGATTGCCAATCAAAGTTAAAATTAACGAAACCACAAGGTAAATTAAAACGGATTGTATTTGATATAAAAAGTAAATGCCTATTGCTGAGGCTACAATAATTATTATTGCTCTAATTATTCCGTTGGCAATTAATTTTGAAGTTATCATATGGTTGATTTAGTTCATAAATATATAAAAAAAACTCGCTATGTCTAGCGAGTTTTAATTGCAATCATTTTATTTAAGATTAGATTCCGAATCCAGCTCTAGCTCCGCCGCTTACAAATAGCGCAGCCATTCTAGCTTTTTGCCCATTAGTAAACATGTACATTCCTCTGTCATCTGTATAATCCATATAGTTCATTGTCATTTCTACAGGTGTTCCTGTGCAAGTGCTCAAGTGTGGGTAAGCTGGTACTCCGTAGTTTGCAGCATTATGAGTAGGTGTATCAGCAACTAAATCACTTCCGCAAGTTGCATCACCCCAAATATGTCTTAGATTCATCCAGTGTCCTACTTCGTGGCTAGCTGTTCTTCCTAAGTTGTAAGGATAACTTGTACCTGAGTTGCTTGTAACTCCAAAATATTTAGAATCGATTACAACACCGTCTGTAGCAGCTGCGCCACCAGGGAATTGTGCGTATCCTAAAATACCTCCGCCAATAGTACAAGCCCATAAGTTTAGAGTGTTTGATGGAGAAGTTGGAGCAATACCACCTTGATTTGTTTTTTTCATAGCATCTCTAGTTCCCCAAGATGTTTTTGTGGTGGATTTACGGTTGATTTTAACTAATTCAAAAGTAATTCCAACATTGGCAGCAACACCAGCAAATAGAGCAGGAGTACTTGAAAAATCAGCGTTTGTTGCAGTGAAGTCTTTGTTTAAAACATCAATTTGAGATTGAATCAAGGCATCAGAGATGTTTTCTGCTGCAGTACGGTACAATACATTCACAACAACAGGAATTACTACTTTTCCGTTTACTAATTTACCTGTTAGTTTAGCTTTTTGTGTAAACTCTTCGATTTGGTTCATACGAATTGCTAAGGTTGGGTCGGCTGCTAATTGTGCTTGAAATACTTCATTTGTTGCGCAACCTCTTCTTGCAACGGCTTGTTCTGATGAATTTGAATTTAATGTTTCTTCATTTTGACAAGAAAAAAGCATTAGAATAAGCCCTGCACTCAATAAAATTTTTTTCATAATTTGGGTTTTGTTAAATTGTTATAAAAAAGTTAATTTGGTTAATTCATTAACAATTTTATAACATTTTTTTTTAAACTACCAATTTTTTTTATGAAATATTTTAAAATAATTGTTTGTTATTTAGTTGTTTGAATGTTATCTCATTTTTTTGGTAAGCTCGTAGAGTGCAATTCCAGTGGCCTGAACGACATTCATACTGCTATTTTTTCCAAACATTTCAATATGAATGACTTGATGCGATTTTTTTAAAAAGGTTTCTGAAATTCCATCAATTTCATTTCCAATTAACAATGCAATTTTTTTATTTTTCGGAATTTCAACTTCAGCTAACGGTTTGCTTTCAGATGTTATTTCTAAAGCAATAATTTCAAAATCATTTGATGTTAAGTAATCCGAAAGCGTTTCTTTTGTTTCGAATAATTCATAGGCCACATGAAGGTGTGTACTTCTAGAAGTTTTATTAATTTTTCTTGGATTCATTTGGTTTCCTATGCCAAGAAAAAGAATTTTTTCAACGCCAAAAGCTTCACTGATTCTAAAAAGTGAGCCAATGTTGGGTTGAAAAAGAATCGTATCACACACTAAAATTATGGGAAATTCTTGGTTTCGAAAAGGAACCGATTCATGATTTAACTGCATGATTTTAATTATTGAAAATATAATTAATAATGTTAGCGCCCATTTTTAAAGCTTTTTGGCGTACTTCAACTGGGTCATTGTTTACTTCAGCATCTTCCCAACCATCTCCCAAATCACATTCAAAAGTATAGAGTAGTACTAATCTATCAGCTACGAAAATTCCAAATGCTTGTGGTCTTTTGCCATCGTGCTCATGGATTTTGGGTAATCCTGAAGTGAAAACATAAGGTTTTTGAAAAATAGTATGGTTTGATGGAATCTCTGTTAACTCATTATTAGGGAAAAGCTTTTTTATTTCTTTTCTTATATACTGGTCCATTCCATAATTATCATCAATATGAAGAAATCCGCCTGCTTCCAAATATTTTTTTAAATTGTCTCTGTCATTATCACTAAACACCACATTGCCGTGTCCTGTCATATGAATGAAAGGGTATGAAAATAAATCAGGATTACTTGGTTCTACCGTTGCAGGTTTTGGTTTTATCCTTGTATTTATATTTGAGTTGCAGAATTTAATTAAATTAGGTAGGGAAGTAGGGTTAGCATACCAATCGCCACCTCCATTATATTTTAATAAAGCAATTTCTTGAGCATGACTTACAGAAGAAATTAAAAAAGCGAAAATTAAAAGACTTCTTATCATTATGAAGTTGATTTAAAAGAAATTAATGGTTTTACTCATTAAAAAACACTACACTGTGACAGGCGACAACTGCTGCGGTCTCTGTTCTTAATCTAGTATTTCCAAGAGTTACAGGAATGAAATTGTTAGCTAAAGCCAATTCAATCTCTTTTTCTGAAAAATCACCTTCTGGGCCAATCAGAATTGTAGTTTTTGTATTTGTATTCAAAACAGATTTTAATGATTTTTTATCTGTCTCTTCGCAATGCGCAATCAGTAATTGTCCTTCGTGTTGTTGTTTAATGAAATTTTTAAATGTTATAGCTTCGTTTAGTTTTGGTAAATAAAATTGATTACACTGTTTCATTGCTGTCAAAATTATTTTTTCAAAACGCTCTTTATTTATGACTTTTCTTTCGGAACGATCACAGATTATGGGTGTGATTTCTTGAATTCCAATTTCGGTCGCTTTTTCCAAAAACCATTCATAGCGATCATTCATTTTTGTAGGAGCAACGGCTAAATGTAAAGGATACTGTGTTGCTTCTTTTTTTTCTTTCGATAGTATTGCAACTGTGCATTTACTATCAGAAGCAAGTGAAATTTCTGTTTTAAATAAATCGCCTAAACCATTAGTTACAAAAAGTATATCGCCATCTTTTTTGCGTAATACTTTAATAATATGTTTGCTTTCTTCTTTATCAAAAACAAAAGAAGTATTGGATTCGTTTATAAGGGAACTATAAAATAATTGCATATTTAAAATTGGATTCTTGCTTTTGAAACGACAGAGGCAGTTTCAAAATGTTGAGATAAATATTTTTGGTAGCCAACTATTCCGATCATGGCTGCATTATCTGTTGTATATTCAAATTTAGGTATGAAAGTTTTCCAGCCATACTTTTTTTCTGCTTCTTTTAAGGTGCTTCTAATTCCTGAATTTGCAGAAACGCCTCCTCCAATTGCAATCTGATTTATTCCAGTTTCTTTTACAGCTTGTTTTAGTTTATCCATTAAAATTTCAATAATGGTATCTTGTATAGAAGCACAAATATCATTTTTATTGTCTTCAATAAAAGAGGGGTTTTCTTTTTGATTTTTTTGTATGAAATATAAAATTGCAGTTTTCAATCCAGAGAAGCTAAAATCTAATCCAGCTACTTTTGGTTTTGTAAATGAGAATGCTTTTGGATTACCACTTTGGGCTAATTTGTCAACTAACGGTCCACCTGGGTAGGGTAATCCAAGGATTTTGGCACTCTTGTCAAATGCTTCACCTACTGCATCATCTGTAGTTTCACCTATGATGGTCATATCAAAAAAACCGTTTACACGAACAATCTGTGTATGACCACCGCTGATTGTTAAAGCTAAAAAGGGAAATTCAGGTTTTTCATATCCTTCTTCATCTATAAAATGAGCCAAAATATGAGCATGCATATGGTTTACAGCAACTAATGGAATATTGAGTGCCGTAGATAAAGACTTTGCAAAGGAACTGCCAACTAGTAGTGACCCCATTAACCCTGGTCCCTGTGTAAAGGCAATAGCTGAAAGTTGTTCTTTGGTTATGCCTGCTTTTTTTAGTGCAGCATCAATAACTGGAACAATATTTTGCTGATGTGCTCTAGAAGCCAACTCTGGAACAACTCCACCGTATTGATTGTGAATCAACTGATTTGCTACAACATTTGACAATACTTTATCGTTATAAAGAACAGCAGCTGCTGTATCATCACAAGAGCTTTCAATGGCAAGAATAAAAACACCTTGATTTTGCATAAAAAGGGACAAATTTGAAATTTATTTGATTAATGGTCGTAAAATTCTTTAATTTTACAGCTTGGTCAAAATTAGCTATTTTTTATCAAATAGCACCTGATAGGATTAGTTTTATAGATTGATTGAGTAACTTGCTTGATGACACTATGCTACTACATTTTGATTTACAACTAATACTTAACTCTTTCTACTATTAAAAAAATAAAAAAAATACTATTACGATTATTGTTACTTTTTCTTCTACTTTTATTAGTAGCAGGAATAGCACTTTCTTTACCTGCAGTTCAAACTCGAATTGCAAAAGAGTTGATGACAAAAATAAATACTTCTTATGGAACTTCAATTGAAATTGATGAAGTTGCAATTTCCGTTTTTGGAGGTGTTAAACTAAAAAAAGTTCTGATTAAAGATCATCATAAGGATACTTTAATTTATGCTAATCGAATTAAAACTAACTTGATTGGTATAAAAAATGTAATTGATGGAGATTTAATTTTTAATAGTATTCATTTAGATGGTTTATTGTTCCATCTCAAAACCTATAAAAAGGAAAAATTAACGAATTTAGATGTTTTTATAGAAGCTTTTGAAACTGGTAAACCTTCAACAAAACCTTTTTTAATGACTGTTAGAGAAGCTTTTATTTCTAATGGACATTTTTTGTTAATTGATGAAAATAGAAGAGACCCAAAGGATGTTGATTTTACAAGACTTAATGCCCAAATTAGTAACTTTCAAATTCTAGGGCCAGAAGTTGAAACAAATATCAATCAGCTTTCTTTTAAAGATCATAGAGGTGTTTTTTTGAAAAAATTGACGGCAAAGTTTAGTTATAATAAAAAACGCATACGTTTGAAAAATTTGGAGTTAGCAACTTCCGAATCTAAACTAAAAGGGGATGTTCAGTTAAATTATAAAATAGAGGATTTTGCTGATTTTAACAATAAAGTGAAATTTGACATTAAATTAAAGTCTTCTGTAATTGCTTCAAATGATATTCGATGTTTTTATGATGAATTAGGTAAAAATTTGTTTTTTAATGCACGTTCAAGGATTGAAGGAACGCTAAATAATTTAAAATTAACGGATCTAGTACTTTTTGATAGAAAAGGATCTAAGATTATTGGTAGTATAAATTTTAAAAATTTATTTCCTTCAAAATCACAGGAATTCTATATGAACGGAAAATTCCGCTCGTTAACTACAACATATGATCATTTAGTAGCTATTTTGCCAAATGTTTTAGGAGAAAGTTTGCCAGAAATTCTAAAGAAAATTGGAAAAGTTGATTTGGTAGGGAGTACAGAGTTGACAACAAAAAATATTCAAGCTGACTTTAGCATGAAAACGGATATAGGAAATGTAACCTCCGATTTGGTTATTCTTAATATGAATCAAGTAAACAAAGCCAAATACAAGGGTACTATTGATTTGCAAAATTTTAATTTAGGTGTTTTATTTGATACAAAAGATCTAGGACAAACAAATTTAAAATTGGCAGTAGACGGTGTTGGTTTTGATCAAAAGAGTTTAAATACTTCAGTCAAAGGAGAGGTTTTCAAAATTAATTATAATAACTATACCTATAATAATATTGAGCTTGATGGGTATTTTAAAATGCCTAGTTATAAAGGAAAAGCAAAAATTAAAGACCCAAATTTAGCTTTAGATTTTGATGGTTTTATTGATTTAAGTGGAAAACAAAATAAGTATGATTTTCATGTAGCAATAGATAAAGCACATTTGCATGAATTGTATTTTGATAAAGAACCCATTTCAAATCTAAAAGGAGATATTGTTGTTAATGCTTCAGGGAATTCAATTGATAACGTTGTTGGTGATGTTTTTGTGAAAAATGCAGTATATAATAATTCCAAAAAAACATATTCTTTCGATGATGTAAATGTGACGTCTACATTTGATGAAAAAAATGTTCGTACAGTTACAATCAACTCTACTGATGTGGGTCAAGGCAAAGTAGTAGGAAAATTTAAGTTTGACCAATTACAAGCTTTAGTTCAAAATTCATTAGGAAGCCTTTATGGTAATTATAAACCATTGGTAGTAACCAAAGGGCAATATCTCAAATTTGATTTTATTATATACAATAAAATAGTTGAAGCCCTTTTTAAAGATGTGACCCTCTCTTCAGATGCTAAAATAAAAGGTGAAATTGATGCTGATGATCGAGAATTTAAAATGAAATTTAATTCTGAAAGAATTACTGCCACCGGAACCACGATGGATAATATTCGATTGTCTATAGATAATAAGAATCCATTATATAATACATATGTAGAACTAGATAGTATTAAAACAAGTTTTTATAAGATTAGAGACTTTAGCCTTATAAATGTAACAATGAAGGATTCTTTAAAAGTAAGAACCGAATTTAAAGGAGGAGATAAAGGTGAGGATTTGTATAATCTTAATTTGTATCATACTATAGATAAGAATAAAAATAATGTTGTTGGTTTTAGTAAATCTGAAATAAAGTTCAAAGATTACATTTGGAATTTGAATGAAGTAGATACCAAGAGTAATCAAATAATTTTTGATAGAGCATTCAAGAATATTGCAATCAACGATGTGGTACTGACTCATGAAAACCAACAAATTGATTTAAGTGGTTTAATCAAAGGGAACAGTTATAAAGATTTGCACCTTAATTTTAAAGGTGTTGATTTGAAAAAAATAACGCCTTCAAACGACCAATTTAAGTTTAATGGAAATATAAGTGGGGAGGTTAATTTTGAACAAGAAGGACAGGTTTACAAACCTACAGCATCTATTTATGTTGATCGATTAAAAATAAATGATACTTTTTTCGGAAATCTAGTTCTTGGAATTGAAGGTGATCAAAGTTTTAAAAAGTTCACTATTCATTCTAATTTAGAGAATGATAATTTTGAATCTTTTAGTGCAAATGGAAACTTTGAGGTTGTTAATAATGAAACTTTATTAGATTTAGATGTCAAGTTAGATAAATTTAATCTTGCTTTTTTAAGTCCAGTTGGAGGCGAGGTACTCACAAATATTAGAGGACTTGTTTCGGGTAACACCAAAATACAAGGAACACTTGCAAAACCTGACATAAATGGTCGATTGTATTTAGAAGGTGCAGGAATGAATATACCTTATCTTAATGTGGATTATGAATTGAGTGACAGAACAATCGTTGATTTATCGAATGAAAAGTTTTTATTTAGGAATAATGCAATTTTTGATACAAAATACAATACAAAAGGGATTTTAAATGGTGTTGTCGAGCACAATCAATTTTCGGATTGGAAGTTAGATTTAAATATAACTTCAAAACGTTTTCTTGCTTTGGATACGAAAGATTCTGAAGATGCTGCCTATTTTGGTACTGCTTTTATTGATGGTTCAGCCACTATAAAAGGTCCAGTAGCAGGGCTTTTTATAAAAGTTGATGCTAAATCAGAAAAGGGAACTTCTGTAAAAATTCCAATAAACAACGCAGAAAGTGTTAGTGAAAATGGTTTTATACATTTTATTACTGCAAAGGAAAAAAGTAATAGTAAAAATGGTTTGTTAGAGAGAGAAAGAGACTATAACGGTCTTGAACTCGAATTTGATTTTGATATCAACCCTAATGCTGAAGTAGAAGTGATTTTGGATAGGAATACAGGTCACGGAATGAAAGGAAAAGGATACGGTTCTTTATTGTTAAAAATCAACACCTTGGGTAAATTCAATATGTGGGGAGATTTTCAAGCATATGAAGGAACTTATAACTTTAAGTATGGAGGTTTAATAGATAAAAAATTTGTTGTGAAAAAAGGAGGGTCAATTATCTGGGAAGGCAATCCAATGAAAGCGCAATTAAATCTTGAAGCTGTTTATAAAACATCAGCCAATCCATCTGTTTTACTGGAAAATTCTTCTTTTAATACTAAGGTGCCTGTAGAAGTGGTTGTTGGAATTAGAGGTGATTTGGCTCGTCCAGAACCCGATTTTAACATTGTTTTCCCAACGGTAAGTTCGGTTTTAGAATCTGAAATTCAATATAAATTGAATGACAAGGACACAAGACAAACCCAGGCACTGTATTTATTGTCCTCAGGAAGTTTTTTAAGCGCGGAAGGAATTAGTCAATCTGATTTTTCTACTAGTTTATTTGAAACAGCTTCTGGGCTTTTAGGTGATATTATTCAATCTGACAATGATAAGTTTAAGTTTGGAATGAATGTTATTACTGCTGATAGGAGAGCAGGTAGAGAGACAGACGGGCGCTTTGTGGCTACAGTTTCCTCTCAACTTAATGAAAGAATTACTTTTAATGGTAAAGTAGGTGTGCCTTTTGGTGGGGTCAACGAGTCTGCTGTTATTGGTGATGTTGAGATTTTGTACCGTGTAAATCAAGCAGGGAATTTTAATTTAAGACTATTCAATAAAGAAAATGATATCAACTATATCGGTCAGGGAATAGGTTATACGCAAGGTATCGGTATATCTTATGATGTAGATTATGATACTTTTAAAGAGTTTGTTCAACAAATTTTTAAAAAGCGAAAATTAGTTATACCAACTTCTACTATTGATGTAGATAATGATTCTTCTATGACTCCTGATTATATTAATTTTAATAAATCAAAAAAACCAGTCCCTGAAAAACCTAAAAAAAATCAGGAAGGACTTATTCCTGAAGAAGAATATTAAATCGACAAAAAGCCAGTTGTATATTTTATTTCAACTGGCTTTTTTTTATAAAGACTCAAAATAATTCATTGATAAATAGTTTTTTACACTCATTTATAAATAATTGTAAGTGAATCAATTAGTGATGTTTTTCTGAATTTTGACAATAATGCAAAAAAAAACTATTTTATTGGTTTTTGTTGAAAATTAATGAATTTTTTTTGCTAAAACCAAAACTTATCAACGAAAACGTTTGAATTTCGGCTCTTTTATTAAAAATATAATAAGATATTATTAAAAGTAGTCTATGTTTATTAAATTTACATATTAATACTTAAAAAATGTCAAAAACAATAAAAAAAATAGGTGTACTTACCTCTGGAGGTGACTCACCAGGAATGAATGCTGCAATACGTTCTGTTGTTAGAACTTGTGCATTTCATAATATTGAGTGTGTAGGTATTTATAGAGGGTATCAAGGAATGATTGAAGGAGACTTCAAAGAATTAGGTCCTAGAAGCGTTAATAATATTATCAATAAAGGAGGAACTTTTTTAAAGTCAGCTCGTTCTCTTGAATTTAGAACTCCTGAAGGACGCAAAAAAGCATATGATAACTTAGTTAAAGAAGGTGTTGAAGCCTTGGTAGTTATTGGAGGTGATGGTTCTTTTACTGGTGGACTTTTGTTCAATACCGAATATGGCTTTCCTGTTATCGGGATTCCTGGAACAATCGATAATGATATATATGGGACTAGCCATACTTTAGGTTATGATACTGCCTTAAATACAGTAGTAGAAGTAATTGATAAAATTCGTGATACTGCAAGTTCACACAATCGATTGTTCTTAATCGAAGTAATGGGTAGAGATGCTGGACATATTGCTTTGAATGCTGGAATTGGAGCAGGAGCAGAAGAAATCTTAATTCCTGAAGAAGATTTAGGATTAGAAAGATTATTAGATTCCTTAAAGAAAAGTAAATCTACAGGAAAAACCTCAAGTATAGTTGTGATTGCTGAAGGTGATAAAACAGGTAAAAATGTTTTTGAGCTAAAAGATTATGTAGAATCTAATTTCCCTGAATACGATGTACGTGTTTCGGTGTTAGGTCATATGCAACGTGGTGGCACTCCTTCTTGTTTCGATAGAGTTTTAGCTAGTAGACTTGGTGTGAAAGCAGTAGAAACTATTCTTGAAGGAAAAACAAATTTTATGGTGGGATTATTAAATGATAAAATTGAATTAACACCACTAGAACAAGCAATTAAAGGACATACAGAAATTGACAGAGAGTTACTTAGAGTATCTGATATTATGTCGATTTAGTCTTATATAGAAACAAATAAAAATAAAAAATAATTTAAATTAAGTAAAAATGTCAAAAGTAAAATTAGGAATAAACGGTTTTGGAAGAATTGGAAGAATTGTTTTTAGAGAGTCTTTCAATAGAGATAATGTAGAAGTAGTAGCAATCAATGATTTATTAGACGTTGATCACTTAGCTTACTTATTAAAATATGATTCTGTTCATGGACGTTTTGACGGAACTGTTGAAGTGAAAGAAGGGAAATTATATGTAAATGGAAAAAACATCCGTATTACTGCTGAAAGAAATCCAGCTGACTTAAAATGGAATGAAGTAGATGTTGATGTAGTTGCTGAATGTACAGGTATTTTTACAACTATCGAAACTGCAACTGAGCACATTAAAGGTGGTGCTAAAAAAGTAATCATTTCTGCTCCATCGGCTGATGCGCCAATGTTTGTAATGGGAGTAAACCACGAAACTGCAAAAGCTTCTGATTTAGTTGTTTCAAACGCATCTTGTACTACAAACTGTTTAGCTCCATTAGCTAAAGTTATTCACGATAATTTCGGAATTGAGGAAGCATTAATGACTACAGTTCACGCTACAACTTCTACGCAAATGACTGCTGATGGACCTTCAAGAAAAGACTGGAGAGGTGGACGTGCTGCTGCAATTAACATCATTCCTTCTTCAACTGGAGCTGCAAAAGCTGTTGGAAAAGTTATCCCTGCATTGAATGGAAAATTAACTGGTATGGCTTTCCGTGTTCCTACAGCTGATGTTTCTGTAGTAGATTTAACTGTAAAAGTGGCTAAAGAAACTTCATACGAAGAAATTATGGCTGCGTTGAAATTAGCTTCTGAAACTACATTGAAAGGAATTATGGGATTCACTGAAGATGCAGTGGTTTCTCAGGATTTCATCTCTGATAAAAGAACGTCAATCATTGACGCTACAGCAGGAATTGGTTTAAATTCGACTTTCTTTAAACTAGTATCTTGGTATGATAATGAGTATGGATATTCAAGCAAATTGATTGACTTGTCTGTTCATATTGCAGGTTTAAAATAAGAAGATAAGCAAGATTCCAGAAGCACTAGCTTTTGGAATCTTTTTGTTTATACAAAAACACACAAGAAGGTTTAATCCATTTCTTGTGTATTTTTGTATATAAAACCAAATTCAAAAAAAAGTATATGAAATTAATAGTAGACAGTGGTTCAACAAAAGCAGATTGGATTGCAATTGATGACAAAGGAAAAGTTCTATTTACAACCCAAACGCTTGGATTAAACCCTGAAATTTTAGAAGGTCACGAAATTATTGATCGTTTGAATGATCGTTTCGATATTTTACAAAACAAAAAAACAGCAACTCATTTGTTTTTCTACGGTGCTGGTTGCGGAACAGCTCGAATGAAAGAGTCCTTAACGCTTATTTTTCAAGACTATTTTCCAAATGCAATTGTAACGGTAGAAGAAGATACTTATGCTGCGGTATATGCTACTACACCAAAAGGAGAAGAAGCAATCGTTAGTATTTTGGGAACAGGTTCAAATTGTAGTTATTTTGATGGAAAAAAATTGCATCAAAAAGTACAGTCATTAGGGTACATTATCATGGATGATTGTAGTGGAAATGTTTTTGGTAAAGAGTTAATTAGAAAGTACTATTTTAATAAAATGCCAAAACACATTGCAGAAGAATTTGAAAAAGAATACAATGTTGATCCAGACTTTATTAAAAGTAAATTGTACAAAGAGCCTAATCCAAATGCATATTTGGCAACATTTGCGAAGTTTTTAATCAAGCGTAAAGAAGAAGAATTCTGCAAAAAAATTATTTACAAAGGAATGAAGTCTTTCGTAAAAAATTATATTAAGCAATTTGATAATTATCAAGAAGTGCCTGTTCATTTTGTAGGATCTATTGCTTTTTATTTAAAAGAAGAATTACAAGTGACTTTTGATAAGTATGAAATGAAATTAGGTAATGTGTTGCGTAGACCTATTGATGGTTTAATAGCATATCACGTTGCTAATAGTTAATACAATGGAAATCGCTATTATTGCACACGATGGGAAAAAATCAGAATTGGTTCATTTTTTAATAAAAAATAGAGCGATTCTTGATTCTTCAAATATTAAGTTAATTGCAACTGGAACTACTGGAGGCAAAGCTGAAGAAGCTGGTTTCAAAGTAAAAAAAATGCTTTCGGGACCTTTAGGAGGCGATGCTCAAATTGCTGGTAGAGTAGGTGAAGGGAAAACGAATATGGTGCTTTTTTTTAAAGACCCGTTATCCAGTCACCCACACGAGGCAGATATTAATATGTTGATTCGGGTTTGTGATGTGCACAATGTACCGTTGGCAACGAATGGAGCTACCGCTCAGTTGTTGCTAAATGCTATAGCACAGCAATCATAGATATTTCTACATTTACATTTTTTGGCAAACATGCCACTTGAACCGTTTCACGTGCTGGAGCGGTTTTTTCGTTAAAATAAGAACCGTAAACCTCATTTATAGCTGCAAAATCATTCATATTCATAATGAAAATACTAGTTTTTACTACGTTTTCAAACGTCATATTTGCTGCTTCTAAAACCGCTTTCATATTTTGCATGACTTGCTCCGTTTCCGCTTGAATAGTATCAGTTACTAATTCCCCAGTTGCCGGATTAATGGCAATTTGTCCAGAAGTGTATAAAGTGTCTCCTTTTAATACGGCTTGATTGTAAGGTCCAATTGGTGAAGGTGCTTTGTCTGTAAAAATTATTTTTTTCATAAAAAAAGTTGTTATCGTATGGTTCTGTCGTTTACTCTTTGTTTATTCCACTTAATATCACTTAATACGCCTGATTTAATACCGATGAAGAAATTCCAATTCGAATAGTCTCCAAAAGGTGTCCAATTGAAATCCATTCTCCAGCTTAATAAATCTCTTTCGAAACGTATTTGTGTAAAAGTTACTCCTTTTTGTACAAAATCATAACCTGTAGAGATTCCACCTTTCCATTTTGGGGTTAAATCAGCATTAGCAGAAATCATTATGGAATTATTTATAATTTTCCTTTCACGATTGTTATTTCCGTAGGTTAGGGAGTAAGCAAAAGTCATATCCCAAGGCAATTTAGACTTAAAAAATGTCGTAATAGCATCTTCTCCTTTGGAATCGTCTTTGTCGTCAAATTGACTTTTTTGATTTAGAACATCTCTGCTTTTTCCAAATAAGTCATCTTCTCTTCCACCATTTCTTTTTACTTGGTCATCTTCTTTTTTAGTGTCATCAAATTCACTACTTGAAATAGAGTAATTTAAAGTCATATTGGCGCTAGTCATCCTGAATAAACTTCCTCCATTGTTTATATTATACATATTGATACGGGTTCCAGAGTTGTCAATAGCATAAGGATCTAGAGTGGCTCCAAAATTCACATTCATTTTGTTTTTAAACAATTGCGTTCCACCACTTACACGAACAGGTGACCAAGCTAAAGTTGTTTTTCCATCGGCATTAAGGTCATAGCTGGTAGAAAGATTTAAATTGTTTAGCAACATAATTTTTTTAGGTTCAACCTTTGTAGTATCACTATCAGTTACTTTGGCTTCAAAAGTGTTGCTTAAATCAAACCCAATGTTGTTTGAATTGGCAAGACCTGGTGCTCCGTAAATTCCACCTTCAAAACGGGTGTATGGTTTGATCATCGTTCCACTTGCATCTGCTGCGTAGGTGTCATAGTATTTTTCAAAACTAGGAGTATAACCATACGATATAGACGGTCGCATTACGTGTCGAATGGATTTTATTTTTTTGTCTTTACCAAAGTTAAAAGTTCCATAAATAGTGGTTCCAATACTACTAGACAAAGTATAAGTTCTAAAAGCATCAAAACCGTTTACGGTCTCGTCAATGACTTTACTTTGGTTGGTATCATAAAATCTTCTAATGGTTTTTAAATACCAAACTTCGTTATAATTTGCCGAAGCCGAAGCACTAAAATATTTGAATAACTTAAAGTTGGTGCTAATAGGGATACTGTGTTGCATACCAACTTGAGCATTTTTAAACATTTCAGGTTTAAAGAATAAAGAGTCGGTGGTTACAAAGCTATTTCTTCCGTTTAAGTTGTATTGAAAATTGATGTTTTTTATTATTCCTTTCTTGATTCCATCTCCTTTTGCAAAGGGAAAAACTCTATCTACACTTAACTGAAGCGTAGGCAAAGTCATATTGATTTCGCTTGTTTGAGTGTTTTGAGAATGTGTTGCGGATAGCGACATTCTTACTTGTGGTATAGAGTTGAATGTTTTGGAATACGAAACAGAAGAGCTCAATGTGTTGTTTAGATTTGATCCTAAATTCACAACATTTATAGATTGTTGGAAATACTTACTACTACCTAAGTTTACTGAGGCTGAGAAAGTAGAATTAGGATTGGATTTAGAGTCTTTGGAATGAGACCATTGAATGTTGTAAATAGTCTGTTTGGAGTAATCTGGATAACCTCTTTCACTGTTGATTAGGTTTTCAAATCTAAAATTGAAATTTCCTCTATAATTGTATCGTTTCGCATAGCTAGATTCTAGGCGCATTCCGTAACTTCCGTTGGTATAGTAATCACCAAGTACTGTTAAGTCATAATGATCACTTAAAGCAAAGTAATATCCAAAATTTTGTAATGAAAAACCACGGGCATTAGAGTCGTTGTAATTTGGTAAAATAATACCAGAAATGCTTGTTTCTTTACTCATTGGAAAGTATGCAAACGGAAGGCCAATTGGTGTTGGTACATCGGCAATGACCATATTGGTTAATCCAGTAATAACTTTTTTACCAGGAATAAATTTTACTTTATTGGTTTGGAAATAATATTCCGGATTATCGACATCTTTTGAGGTAGTAAATCGTGCTCCTTTTAAGAAATAAACCGAATCATTTTCTTTTTTGGTAATGGCAGCTTTAATTTTAAATTCTCCTTGATCAGTTCTTGAATTCCAAATCAAGGCTTTTTTTGTTTTAAAATTAAAACGTATCGAATCTGGTTCAACTACATTAGTACCTTGTTTGAAGTTAGGGTATTGCGTGTATTTACCAGTAGAGTCTTTAATTCGTCCAGCATATACTTCATTTTTCTCATAATCCATAACTATAATTCCTGACTTTAACTCAATGTCCTGGTAATACAATTCGGCTTTGTCGTAAAGTGTAATCAGCTTCTTTTTTTGGTCAATTTTGGTATAATCATGAGCTTTGTATCTCACTTTTCCTTCCAAGAAAGCCTTTTTTACTTTGACCGTATCCGCTTTGATTGAATCTTTAGTTGGAACGGGGACTATGTTTTTAGTTTTGTCTTCTTTTGCTTTTGTAGTTTCCTTTTTTGGAGGAATAGTAGTATTTTTTTTCTTTATATCTTGCGAATAAGCACTAGTAGTTCCTAGTGTAAGAAAAAATGATATTAAAACGATATTAAATAAGTTTGTATGCAAAGGTTTTAATGCTATTTTTGTAAAAATGATGGCTTACTTTTTGAAGCACCAAACTTACATATATTTTTTTGCAAAAATAATCAATTAACAAAATTATAGCGGACGCCTCCTAATAAAATTAACTTTTAAATTTATGAATACGAAGATTTGTCTAAAAGTAATGTTTATTATTACCTTCTTCTTTTTTTCTTTTTTTTCTTACAGTCAATCCGAAGTTTTTCGTGTGGCTTTAGATGCGGGACACGGAGGTCATGATACAGGTGCAAAATACAGCGGCCGAGTTGAAAAAGATGTTGCATTAGCGGTAGTTTTGAAGGTTGGAAAAATTCTTGAAGATTCTAAAAAAGTTGAAGTAGTTTATACACGAAAAACGGATGTATTTATAGAGTTAAATGAACGTGCAAATATCGCAAATAAAGCAAGAGCCTCAATTTTTGTATCTATACATTGTAATGCAAACAAAAATTTAGCTGCTGATGGTACCGAAACTTATGTAATGGGGATGACTAAAATTGCTTCAAACCTAGAAGCGGCTAAAAAAGAGAACTCCGTAATTACTTTGGAAAAAGATTATAAGCAAAAATATGAAGGTTTTGACCCTAACTCTCCAGAGACTATGATTGGAATGACTTTGATGCAAGAGGAGTATTTAGATAATAGTATCTCATTAGCATCAAAAATTGAAAATGAGTTTCAAAATCTCGGGAAAAAAATACGAGGAGGAGGCGTTAAACAAGCGCCATATCTGGTCTTGCATAGAGCATATATGCCAAGAGTTTTGGTAGAGATGGGATTTATTTCTAATGCTGTAGAAGGAGCAATTTTGGTTTCAGAAGAAGGACAGAATGATATCGCTCAAGCAATTGCTAAAGCCATTTTAAAATATAAGACCGAATTTTTTGAAAGTGAGGGTTTTGAAAACTTTCCAGCACCTAAAGCAGATACCACAGAAAAAAAAGAGGTAATAAAACCCAAAGATACTTCTGATTTTCACGAGGTCCCTAAGGTTGCTACAGTACCAACTACTGGGACAATTTTTAAAGTGCAATTATCTGCTAGTTATATTCAATTAGAGTTGCAACCTAAGAATTTTAAAGGATTAAATTTTATTTCTATGGAGCGTGACAATAATTTGTATAAATATTTTTATGGTGAAACCGCAGACTACAATGTAGCCAAAGAAAATTTAAAAACGGCTAAAGCAAAAGGCTATGATTCTGCTTTTTTAATAGCTTATAAAAATGGAAAGAAAATTAGTATTCAAGAAGCGATTAAATAATTCATTGAAGTTAAATTTTTATATTATTTTTGCGCAAAATCTTATATTTTGAAACTAACAAGAGAAATCAAAACAGCTATTATAGTAATTACTGCTATTTTATTATTTATTTGGGGTTATAGCTTTTTAAAAGGCCGAGATCTTTTTACTAACTATAAGACTTATTTTGTAGAATATAGTAATGTAGAAGGGATTGCTCCTTCCTCTGCAGTAACGTTAAATGGATTAGTGATTGGTAAAGTTGCCAGTATTACTATTAACAACACTACAGGAAAACTTCAAGTTGAATTACAAATAAATACAGATTTTCCAATTTCTAAAACCAGTACTGCAGTTATCTATGAACCGGGATTGATAGGAGGTAAGCAAATTGCTATTCGTCCAAATCTTAATGATACATCCTTAATTGCAGATGGTGCAACTATAAAAGGTGACATTGAATTAGGTATGGCTGCAAGTGTAGGCGAAAAACTAGTTCCAGTCCAGCAAAAAATTGAAAAATTATTGGTAAGTGCTGATCAAATGATTAACGGAATCAATACTGTTTTAGATCAAAAAGGACAAGCTGATTTGAAAAACAGCTTGGCTGAATTGAGTAAGACTATGGAGCAATTTCATAAAGCTTCGGTTAGTGTTAATGGAATTTTAGATACGAATAAGTCTAAAATTAATGGCATAGTAACTAATTTTAATAAAGTTTCTGGTGATTTTTCTAAAATTTCAGATTCTTTACAAAAAGCTGATTTAGGAAAAACAGTAAAAGAATTGAATAGAACTTTGGCTAATGTAGACAAGTTAATGAGTAATTTGCAATCAGGAAAAGGAACTATGGGTAAGTTACTTAATGATGAAGCACTATATGCTAATTTATCAAAAACATCAAAAGAGTTGGAATTGTTACTTCAAGATGTTCGCTTGAACCCTACGAGATACGTTAATGTTTCTGTCTTTGGAAAGAAAAATAAACCTTATGTAGCTCCTGCTGCTGATTCAATAGTAAAAGCTAATAACTAATTATATGGATTTTTTAGACAATGTATTGTTCGCCATCGTTTTGGCAATTGGTTTTGGATATTTCTTTATGAATGTCAAAAAAATCATTCGAAACATTAAGTTAGGTACTGCAGTTGACCGAAGTGATAATCCTAAAGAGCGATGGAAAAATATGGCAATGATTGCCTTAGGACAATCAAAAATGGTAAAAAGACCAGTTGCTGGAATTTTACATATTGTTGTTTACCTTGGATTCATAATCATTAATATTGAATTATTAGAAATCATTATTGATGGACTTTTTGGCACACATCGTGTTTTTGCTTTTTTGGGCGGAACTTACGATTTCCTGATTGGTTCTTTTGAGATTTTAGCTGTTTTAGTATTACTGGCTGTTTTTACTTTTTGGACCAGAAGAAATATTATTCGTTTAAAACGTTTTATAAGTTCTGATTTGAACGGATATCCTAAGAATGACGCGAATTATATTTTATATTTCGAAGTAGTTTTGATGTCTTTGTTTTTGTTAATGAATGCATCCGATTTGCATTTGCAACAAGTACCGGGAGGCTTTTCTCATTTCATAAAAGCGGGTTCCTTTCCAATCAGTCAATTTATAGAGCCAATTTTCAATGGAATGTCTAACGAATTGGTGATGCTTTTATCAGAAGCTTTTTGGTGGTTGCATATTATAGGTATTTTGATTTTTATGAATTATTTATATTTTTCAAAACACTTACATATTCTTTTGGCTTTCCCCAATACTTATTTTGCCAACTTAAAACCTCAAGGTCAATTTGATAATTTATCTTCGGTTACAAATGAAGTGAAGTTAATGATGGATCCAAATGCAGATCCCTTTGCAGCTCCCGCCGATGCTAATGCTGCTCCAAGTAAATTTGGTGCAAGTGATGTAATGGATTTGAATTGGGTACAGTTAATGAATGCATATACTTGTACAGAATGTGGACGTTGTACTTCTTCATGTCCAGCAAATCAAACGGGAAAGAAATTGTCTCCACGTAAGATTATGATGGATACTAGAGATCGTTTAGAGGAAGTTGGAAGAAATATCGATAAGAATAAAGGTGTTTTTGTACCAGATTCAGTTTCGCTTTTGAATAATTATATTACTGCCGAAGAACTTTGGGCATGTACTTCTTGTAATGCTTGTGTTGAAGAATGTCCTGTAAATATTAGTCCATTATCTATTATTTTAGATATGCGTCGTTATTTAGTGATGGAGCAAAGTGCTGCACCAATGCCTTTGAACGCAATGATGACGAATATAGAAAACAACGGAGCTCCTTGGCAATACAATCAACAAGACCGTTTGAATTGGAAAAACGAAATATAACAAAAGTTTAAATTTTTAATCGGTTAGTTACTTAACCCATTAACTAATAACCAAGATACAATGTCAGAAAATTTAGTAGTGCCTACAATGGCCGAAATGTTAGCACAAGGCAAACAACCAGAAGTATTGTTTTGGGTAGGTTGTGCAGGAAGTTTTGACGATAGAGCCAAGAAAATAACTAAAGCATTTGTTAGAATTTTAAATCGATCTAACGTTTCTTTTGCTGTTTTGGGAACAGAGGAAAGTTGCACAGGAGATCCAGCTAAGAGAGCGGGAAATGAGTTTTTGTTTCAAATGCAAGCTATGATGAATATTGAGGTCTTGAATGCATACGAAGCTAAAAAAATCGTAACAGCTTGTCCTCATTGTTTTAATACATTAAAAAATGAATATCCTGAATTGGGTGGTCATTACGAAGTAGTACATCATACCGAATTTTTAAAATCGTTACTTGATGATGGACGATTAACAATTGAAGGGGGTCAATTCAAAGGTAAAAAAATCACTTTCCATGATCCTTGTTATTTAGGAAGAGCGAATCAAATTTATGAAGCACCAAGAGATTTAATTCAAAAATTAGATGCTGAATTAGTTGAAATGAAGCGTTCTAAAGCTAATGGATTATGTTGTGGTGCTGGTGGTGCTCAGATGTTTAAAGATGCTGAACCAGGAAACAAAGAAGTAAACATCGAAAGAACAGAAGATGCTTTAGAAGTTCAACCTAGTATTATTGCTGCTGGCTGTCCTTTCTGTAATACGATGCTTACTGATGGTATTAAAAATAAAGAAAAAGAAGCTGATGTAAAAGTTTTAGACATTGCGGAACTTATTGCTAATGCTCAAGATTTATAATAGAATTTAATTCAAAACTATGTACGTACCCTTTGAAAGTTTACCTGAGGAATCTAGAATATGGATTTATCAATCTAATAGAAAGTTTTCTGATGCTGAAATGACCGAGATAGAAGAAGCATTACAAGCTTTTTTGAAAGATTGGGCCGCTCATGGTACAAGTTTGGAGTCATCTTATCTTTTAAAATACAATCGTTTTATAATTATTGCAGTAAACCAAGAAGTTCAAGCTGCAACGGGTTGTTCAATTGATAGCTCTGTTGAATTCATCCAAAGTTTAGAAAAGAAATACGACGTAGATTTATTGGATAAGATGAATGTTACATTCAAATTAGGTGAACACGTTGCGCATAAACCTTTAATCGATTTTAAAAAAATGGTTAAAGATAAAGCAGTTACTGAAAATACCATTGTTTTTAACAATTTAGTCAACAATATTCAAGAATTTAATGAATCGTGGGAAGTCCCAGCAGCAGATAGTTGGCATAGCAGGTTCTTCTAAATAAATACATAAAAAGAAACTAGGTTATTTTGATATTTAATCTAGTTTTTTTGTTTTAAAATCTTTTAGATTACTTAATGGTAAGACAATCTTTTTTACTTATTTTAGTATTATTTACATCAACTTTATTTGGGCAAAACTTTGATATAAATACTTTGCGTTCAGTCAATTTGAATCGCAATGAGAATTTAGACCCTACATTTAAACATATTACCAATAGTTATGCTATTGTTAGTATTGGTACACCTCTTACAATGTATGCAGTTGGATTAATTAACAAGGATGTGCAATTAAAAAAAGATGCCATTTTTATTGGAGAATCGGTCGCTGCTTCAGTATTTGTGACCATTGTCTTAAAAGAAGCAATTAAAAGAGATCGACCTTTTGTCACCTATCCAGAAATTGAAAAATTAAGTTCTGCTGGCGGATATTCTATGCCTTCAGGACACACTTCCATTGCTTTTGCGACAGCTACTTCTTTGAGTATTGCTTATCCCAAATGGTATGTTATTGCGCCATCTTTTGTATGGGCATCTGCTGTTGGCTATTCAAGAATGCATCTAGGTGTTCATTATCCTACAGATGTTATAGCTGGAGCTCTTGTTGGTAGTGGTTCAGCCTATCTAACTTATAAAATCAATAAATGGTTGAATAAGAAAAGAAGTAAAGAACAATTATAGTTCATTTTTAACTTTTCTTAACTTTTAATAACTCATTTTTGAGTAAATTCGTTACCCTAAAATAAATACATGAAAATAGCAATTGTTTGTTATCCCACATTTGGTGGAAGTGGTGTTGTAGCAACAGAATTAGGTCTTGAACTAGCAAGAAGGGGACACGAAATTCACTTCATAACATATAGTCAACCAGTTCGTTTAGCACTTTTAAATCCAAATGTGCATTACCACCAAGTGAATGTTCCAGAATATCCATTATTTCATTACCAACCCTATGAACTTGCGCTTTCCAGTAAGCTAGTTGATATGGTAAAGCTATACAAAATAGATGTGCTTCATGTACATTATGCCATTCCTCATGCTTATGCAGGTTACATGGCTAAACAAATGCTTAAAGACGAGGGTATAAACATACCTATGGTTACTACATTACATGGTACTGATATTACTTTGGTTGGAAATCATCCTTTTTACAAACCGGCTGTTACTTTTAGTATCAATAAATCTGATTTTGTAACCTCGGTTTCTGAGAGTCTAAAAGCGGATACGCTTAAATTATTTTCTATTAAAAATGAAATTCAGGTGATCCCTAATTTTATTGATTTAGATAAAGAAAAAAAAGACCCAAATACGCCTTGTCATAGATCCGTAATGGCGGCAGCTGATGAAAGAATAATTACTCACATTAGTAATTTTAGAGGAGTAAAGAGAATTCCTGATGTTGTTAAGATATTTTATAAAATTCAAAAAGAGATACCTGCCAAATTAATGATGGTTGGGGATGGGCCTGAAAAAGAAAAAGCCGAAGAACTTTGTTTTGAGTTAGGAATTCAAGACAAAGTAATCTTTTTTGGGAACAGTAATGAAATTGATAAAATTTTGTGTCTTACAGATTTATTTTTGTTGCCTTCTCAAACCGAAAGTTTTGGATTAGTAGCTCTTGAAGCTATGGCCTGTTCTGTACCTGTTATTTCTAGTAATTCTGGTGGTTTACCTGAAGTCAATTTTGATGGTTTTTCAGGTTTTTTAAGTGATGTTGGCAATGTTGATGAAATGGCTAAAAATGCCTTAACAATTTTAAAAGATGATGATGTTTTAAATAAATTTAAGAGAAATGCTTTAAGCATTGCTGAAAAATTTGATATAAAGAAAATCTTGCCCTTATATGAAGATCTCTATCATCGAGCAATTCAAAAATACCAATAAAAAAGGGAAGCAAAACTGCTTCCCTTTTTTATTAGTTTGATAAAGATTAAAATACATATCTTAAGTTAAGTCCGAATCCTCCTGCGTGAAAGTCAGTGTCTTCAACAATCCAAAGTGTAGGTCTCCAATCTAAACCTAAGGCTATTGGAGCTCCTTTGAATTTGTATTCAAGACCAATTTCACCACTTGCACCTAATAAGAAATCATCTCCAATAAAAGCAGAAGGTCCAACACCTAAATACCAATTAAAAGATTCTCCTTCAAGAGGTCTGTAGATAAAATCATATAGCGCTTCTACACCAACTCCTCCGTTGCCGAAAGAAACATCTGCGTGAATACGGCTAAATTTACCAGCAGAGAATACAGCATCTACTGCAACATCATTACCAGTAACATCTCCAAATCTAACACCAATTTCTTGTGCACTAGCAAAATGTGATACGCCCATAAAAAACATTCCTAAAAGTAATTTTTTCATAATTTGTAGTTTAAATAATTAGTATTTATGAAGTTAACGTAGGTAAAGTTAAAAAAAAATATAAGTACTCATAATTTATTTTATTTTTTTAACAATAAAAAGATGTTTAAACGATTAAAGAATTCATCTTCTTGTTTTTGTTTTTTAAGTTGTTTATGGCTGTTTTTACATCAAATTGTCTTTTTGTTTTATTTGTATTGACTTTTTAAAAAGCTTTATAGTTTAAATTTATTTTTATTATTGTTTAAAAAGGAAAAATTTAACTAAAAAACATTGTTTTGTATTAAAAATTTCAAAATATAACCTAAACGAAATTTTTTTGTTTAATTCTTAAAACTTACATTTGCTTAAAAATTTTTAAAATGGCAGGAAATAGTTACGGAACACTATATAAGATAACTACTTTTGGAGAATCACACGGAGAAGCTCTTGGCGGAATCATTGATGGTTGTCCTCCAGGAATCACAATTGATTTTGAAGCGATAGAATTAGAAATGGCAAGGAGAAAGCCAGGTCAATCCGCTATTGTAACTCAAAGAAAAGAACCAGACGCAGTACAGTTTTTATCTGGAATTTTTGAAGGAAAAACTACAGGTACTCCTATTGGTTTTATTATTCCCAACACGAATCAGAAGTCTGATGATTATTCTCATATAAAAGATAATTATCGCCCTAGCCATGCGGATTACGTTTATGACCAAAAGTATGGTGCACGTGATTATAGAGGCGGCGGAAGAAGTTCTGCTAGAGAAACAGCTAGTAGAGTTGTGGCTGGTGCTATTGCAAAACAAATGCTTTCCAATATTAAAATCAATGCTTTCGTATCTTCAGTAGGACCTCTTTTTCTCGAGAAACCTTATCAAGACATTGATTTTTCAAAAATTGAGAGTAACCCTGTTCGTTGTCCTGATGAAGAGATGGCAGCGAAAATGGAAGAGTATATTAGAGATATTCGCAAGCAAGGCGACACCGTTGGTGGAACTGTAACTTGTGTAATTCAAAACGTTCCTGTTGGATTAGGAGAACCAGTTTTTGATAAATTACACGCTGAGTTAGGAAAAGCCATGCTTTCTATTAATGCTGTTAAAGGTTTTGAATATGGAAGTGGTTTTTGCGGAGCTAAAATGAAGGGTAGCGAACACAATGACTTGTATAATGCAGATGGTACCACAAAAACAAATCTGTCTGGTGGAATTCAAGGTGGTATTAGTAACGGAATGGATATATATTTCCGAGTAGCTTTTAAACCTGTTGCTACAATTATGCAAATGCAAGAAACAATAGATAATCAAGGAAATATAGTAGAAATGACTGGAAAAGGAAGACACGACCCTTGTGTTGTTCCAAGAGCAGTTCCAATTGTTGAAGCAATGGCAGCAATTGTTTTGGCAGATTTCTATTTGTTAAACAAGACTTATTTATAGATTCAAATTATATTTTAGTATTTTAACGAGCTAAATACTTTCAAATTAATTTTTAAACAACCAATGGAATCAAACCAAACTTCTAAGAAACCTTTTTTCAAAAGTCTAACAGGACAAATCTTAATTGCTATGCTATTGGGTGCTGTATTAGGTGTAGTAATACATAATTCTGCATCGACAGAAACAGCCCAAGAATTTAGTAACAAAATAAAGATTTTGGCAACTGTATTCATTCGTTTGGTTCAAATGATTATTTCTCCATTAGTTTTTACAACTCTTGTTGTAGGAATAGCAAAATTGGGTGATATAAAGGCAGTTGGAAGAATTGGAGGAAAAGCTTTAGGATGGTTTTTTACTGCTTCTTTTATTTCTCTTTTAATAGGGATGTTCTATGTGAATATTTTAGAGCCTGGTGTTGGATTGAATCTTTCAAATGTAGATGCTGCTTCAGTATCTGATGTTACTTCAAAAACACAAAATCTTTCCTTTAATAACTTCATCGAGCATATTGTTCCTAAAAGTATTTTTGAAGCGATGGCCACAAACGAAATCCTTCAAATTGTTGTTTTTTCAATATTTTTTGGATTAGCTGCTGCTTCATTAGGAGAAACTGCAAAACCTATTGTCAATGCAATGGATAAGATTTCACATATTGTTTTAAAAATGGTGAATTTTGTTATGAATTTTGCTCCTATTGGTGTTTTTGGTGCAATTGCTGGTGTTTTTGCTGTAAGAGATTTTAATGAACTAGCGATTACTTATTTTAAGTTTTTCGGTTCGTTTTTGATTGGAATAAGTACTTTGTGGGTTATACTTATTTTAGTTGGTTATTTCTTCTTGGGAAAACAAATGAAAGTTTTGTTGCAACGAATAGTTAGTCCATTGATTATTGCATTTGGTACTACAAGTTCTGAAGCTGTTTTTCCAAAATTAACCGAAGAATTAGAGAATTTTGGGGTAAAAGATAAAATCGTTTCTTTTATGCTACCACTTGGTTATTCATTTAATCTTGATGGAAGTATGATGTACATGACATTTGCTGGTATTTTTATTGCTCAGGCATATGGGATTCATTTGGATTTGCCAACTCAATTTACAATGTTATTTGTTTTGATGTTGACTAGTAAAGGGATTGCTGGAGTACCAAGAGCTAGTTTGGTAGTAGTAGCTGCTACTTGTGGAATGTTTGATATTCCTGTAGAAGGAATTGCTTTAATTCTTCCAATAGACCATTTTTGCGATATGTTTAGAAGTGCTACAAATGTATTAGGAAATGCATTGGCTACTTCCGTAGTTGGAAAATGGGAAGAAGATAAATAAAATAGAATCATATTTTTTTAATAGAACCTGCTTAGTAAATTAAGCAGGTTTTTTTAGTCTTAATAAAATAACATTATACGTGTTAAATTGTGATAATTTTTAAATTACTTCAATAAATTTCTAAAATTAAATGATTATTTATTTATATATAAATGTATATTTGAATAAATAATGAGCGGTTATGTTACCAAATCGAGTTGTATTATTCTTTGTTTTATTTTTCAGCTTAAATTCTTTTTTAACTGCTCAAAATGCTGATTTTGTAAGAAATAGTCTTTTACAAAAATCAAGACAGGCGACTAAATACTTCAGGGAACAAGATTTTGAAAAGTCTCTATTGCTATCAAGAGAGGTTTTAAAACGAGCATTATTAATGAATGATAGTATATTGATAGCTGCTTCTTACAATACTATTGGTTCTAATTACAATGAATTTTCGGAGTTTGATAAATCGATTGAATATTATAAGAAAGCATTGTTTTATGCTAACAAAACTACAAATGATAGCCTAAAATTTAAGGCTAATAATAATTTAGGAAATTTATATTGTTTTGAAAAAGGACAATATGAACTAGGAATTAAGCATTATAAAAAAGCTATTTTTCATAGCCAAAACATTTCCAATCATACCTACACTTTACTTACCAGCTTAAATCTTGCATGGGCATATTTCGATAAGTCTAATTTTGAAGAAGGCTTGTTGTATTTAAATTATTGTAATGCCAATTTTAAGCAATATGGAAATGATGCTTTGAGCGTTGTTTACCAAATGATTAATGGCATGTATAGTTCTCATATTGGTAATTACAAAAAAGCAAGAGTGTTTTTTGAAAAAGCAATTTCGTTAGGATACGAATTCAATGAGTTGAATGATGTTTCTTATGCGCATAATGAGTTTTCAAAAATGCTTTTTAGAATGGGCAATTATAAAGAAGCTTATATTCATTTGGATAAATTCAATGAAATTAAAGATAAAATTTACAATGAAGATAAACTTTTTAAAGCTTCTATAGCTGGCTTGAATCTTGAGCTTGATGAATACAAAAGGGAGTTGACAAAAATAGAGCTCATAAAAGAAGCTCAAAATCAAAACCTTAGAAAATCTAAAATTATTGTTATTTTATTTGTAATAGTTTTTTTTGTTTTACTAATGTTGATTTTTACTTTGATAAGAAACAATAGTTTTAAAAGAAAAGTTAATAGAGAATTGACCATCGCCAATAATGATTTGTTATTGGCTAAAGAAAAAGCTGAAGAAGCTTCACAAATGAAATCTCAATTTGTTTCCACAATTAGTCATGAGTTGAGAACGCCTCTATATGGAGTAATTGGAATCACAAACATGCTTATTGATGAATATAAAGATTTATCCAAAAGTCAGCATTTAAGTTCCTTAAAGTTTTCTGCACGATATTTACTTTCCCTAGTAAATGATATTTTACAAATTAATAAAATTGAAGAAAATAGGGTAGTACTTGAGAGTATGACTTTTAATATTTATGATGAAATAGAAATGATTATTCTTTCTCTGTCCTTTTTGTCTCAAAACAATAAAAATAAAGTGGAGTTGCTGGTTGACCCCAAAATCCCAGAATACGTGATTGGAGATAAGTTACGTTTCTCTCAAATTATTATGAATTTAGTAAGCAATGCGTTGAAGTTTACAAAAAACGGAATAATTTCAATACATGTTGTTTTAGAAAAGAAGGAAGGAAAAATAAATCATATTGGTTTTAAAATAAAAGATACTGGAGTAGGAATTGCTGCTGTAGACCAAGATAAAATCTTTGATAAATTTGTTCAAGTAGGTCGAAATGATACAGATTATCAAGGAACAGGACTTGGATTGTCGATTGTTAAGCGATTATTATATCTATTTGGAAGTGAGATTACTTTAGAGAGTGCAATTGGACAGGGAACAACATTTAGTTTTAGTATACCTTTTGAAAGTGATCTTGATAAAACGAATGATTTAATAAACAATATTAGAGTTGATTTGTCAACCAGTCAAATCTTTAAAGTATTGGTAGTTGAGGATAATAGAATAAATCAATTGGTAACAAAAAAGATAATGGAAAAAAATCTCTATAAATGTTGCGTAGTTGATGACGGATATGAAGCTTTGAAAATTCTTGAAACCGAAATTTTTGATATTATTTTAATGGATATTAATATGCCATTATTGAATGGGTTTGAAACTACCCGTTTGATAAGAAATAAAAACATTACCACTCCAATTATTGCTTTAACGGCTTTTGATAAAGAGGAAATCTCAGAAGAGGCTATTTCTGCAGGAATGAATGATATAATTATCAAACCATTTGATCAATCGAAGCTTTTTAAAGCAATGAGTACATTAATATATGATGCAAAAAACGTTGGTTAGTACCAACGTTTTTTATTTTGTTTTGCATTTGCAGATTTTCTTGATTTATGTGCTCCACCACTTCTGTTTGAATTTTTTGGTTTTTCATTTGGTGTTACAGGGTTTCCTGATTGCCATGGATAGGGATGATCGCTGATAGTTTTAACATCAACCTTAATTAGCTTTTGAATGTCTTTCCAATAAGGGTGCTCATCTTTTCCACAAAAAGAAATGGCAATCCCACCATTTCCTGCACGACCTGTTCTTCCAATTCTATGAACATAAGTTTCAGGTATATTAGGTAAATCAAAGTTGATTACAAAAGGCAATTGATCAATGTCTATTCCTCTTGCAGCAATATCTGTAGCTACAAGAACTCCAACTTCTTTGTTTTTGAAAGCATCTAAAACTCTTTGTCTGGCATTTTGTGATTTATCGCCATGTATTGCTTCTGCCGGAATACCTTTTTTACGTAATGCTTTTACAACGTTGTCTGCACCATGTTTTGTTCTTGAAAATACTAAAACATCAGTCAGATTTTCATTTTTAATTAAATGGTATAAAAGGTTTCTTTTTTCTGATTTCTCAACAAAATACAAGCGTTGTTCTACTTTTTCTGCTGTAGAAGATACAGGAGAAACCGTAACCGTAGCAGGATCAGTTAAAAACATTTCTGCCAATTCTCTAATTGCAATTGGCATTGTTGCAGAGAAAAGAAGCGTTTGTCTGTTTTTTGGAGTTAGTTTAACGATTTTCTTTACATCGTTTACGAATCCCATATCCAGCATCTGATCTGCTTCGTCTAGAACCAAAGTGTGTAAATGATCTAAGTTGATAAAACCTTGTTTGTGAAGATCTAATAATCTTCCTGGAGTAGCAATTAAAACATCAACTCCTTGTCTTAAGGTATCGACTTGAGGATTTTGTGAGACACCTCCGAAAATAGTTAATTGCGTTAGATTAGTATATTTTGCATAGGTGTCAAAATTTTGTCCAATTTGAACAGCTAATTCTCTTGTAGGAGTTACTACAAGCGCTCTAACGACCTTGGCTTTTTTTGATGATCCTACGATTCGATGTAACTGATGGATGATAGGTATTGCAAATGCAGCAGTTTTTCCAGTTCCTGTTTGAGCACAACCTACTAAGTCTCTACCAGACAAAACCAGCGGAATGGATTGTTCTTGTATTGGAGTTGGCTCTGTGTAGCCTTCTTCAAATACTGCTTTTTGTATACTTTTTGAAAGGGATAAATCTTCGAATAACATATTTTTTGAAATTTAAATTCTTTGTATAGTACAAAGAATAAGGCAACAAAGATAGTGTTATTATTTTTGTTGCCTATTTTATTTAATAATCGAAGGTTTTTCTTTTAAATTATCGAAAGGTTTTGTTTTTACTTTATAATAAATTTAAGTTGTATCCTTTTATGAAATCGGTTACTAAATAACCAATCAATTTTCCAATTAAGTGATTGTTTTTTTCTTGGTCTAAATCTGGAGCTCCTTCACAAATATGAATATAAGAGGCGTTTTTTTGCTTAGCAAAAAAGGAAATAAAACTTCTTAATTCTTCTATAGAAAAACCACTCAAAGTCATTGCACTACTAGCAATATTTGGAATTGCATCCAAGTCAATTTCTATTCCAAAGGGGTCATTTTTAATAAAATCTAGTGCTACAGCCATTTCTTGTCTGAAGTCTTTTTCTTTTCTAATATTAATGCTGTCATATGTATTATAGCGAACGCGATCTTCAAGTTTTTTAATAATGTCTAGTACACTTTTTGAGGTATAATTTTCGTGTAAACCAAAAATGAAGTATTTTTTAAGAAAACCTTCTTCAAATGCATAGGAAAAACCATTGCCACTGTGCCTTCCTTCAAGAATTCTGAAGTCGGAATGAGCATCGAAGTTAACAGCATTAATCGCTTTTCCTTTTGCTAATGCGGTTCCTTTTATGTTTCCGTAGGAATTGTTGTGTCCACCGCCAATGATAATAGGTATTTTGCCCGCTTGAATAATTTTACAAACAATATAAGATACTTCTTTATCTATTTTCTTTACTAATTGACTGAGTTTTGATCGGTCATCTACATCATTGAAGTCTAGATTTTCTACTTCATTCATTTGTTCTTGGACATCTATTTGTCCTAAAACAAGAATTTGACTGCCTTTGCAAAAACGATTATGCTGGATATTTGCAATGCTTTTTATAGCGCTTTCCCATGCTGATGCTGCTCCGGGTCTGCCATAATTGGCTCTAATTCCAATGTCTTCAGGAATTCCTAATAAAACATATTTTGCCTCAGTAGTTTTAATAAAGGAATTAAGATCTGTGCCCTTTGGTATGGTTACCATTTTTTCACCGAACTTAATTTCCCCACTTCTATGATTGGTAATTTTAGCCAGATCACTTGCCGTGAATTGGATTAATTTTTCCATTTTTTTTATTTCAAAAATACTATAAATATGTTAACAGACGTTATACCTTTGTATTATATCCCTAAATTTGAATAAAAATTAAAAAAGCATGGAAAAACAACAAAACAATTCAAGTCTAAAGGCAATTATTGCCGTTTTAGCAGTATTATTAGTAGGTAGTTTAGTATATATTTTCAAAATGTCATCCGACGCAGAGGTGGTTAAATCGGAATTAACAACGACTTTAACCGAGAAAGAATCTGTAATGAAGGATCTACAAACGTTAAAAACAACTTATGACGCAGCAATTGCTGAAAATACTTCAATGTCTGAAGAATTAATCCAAGAAAGAGATAAAATTGTTGCTCTTATGGACGAGTTAAATCAATCTAAAGGCGATGTTTCAAAATTCAAGACGCAATTATCAGCTTTACAAAACAAAATGAAAGCTTTGATGACAGAAAATGAAGGATTGAAAATTGCAAATGAAAAAGTAACTGCTCAAAGAGACAGTACTGTAGTAGTTTTAGGTGAATCCAAAAAGTTTAACGAGGTTTTAGTTGGTCAAAACGAAGAACTTTCTAAAACAGTTGAAAAAGGCGCAAAATTAACTATTTTGAACACCAAAACATCAGCTTATAAATTGAGAAGCTCTGGAAAACAAATTGAGACAGATAAAGCAAGTAGAGCCGATATCTTAAAAATTAGTTTTACTATTGCTGAAAATCAAATTGCAAAATCAGGCGATAAAACTTATTATGTTCAGGTTATTGATAGTAAGAACAATGTTTTAGGAGAAAAACAAACTGAAACTTTTGGTGAAAACACTTTGACTTACAGTTTTGCTACTACAGTTGCATATGAGAATAAAACGGTAAATGTTTCTGAAGATTTACCAGGTAAAAACTTTGAAAAAGGAACTTATTTTATCAATATTTTCGATAAAGATGTATTGGTTTCTAAAACAAGTTTTACTTTGAGATAATAAATGAAATTTAGATTTTTTATAAAAAAGGAGGAATGTAAATTCCTCCTTTTTTATTCATGTAGTTTGCCATCTAAAATTACATTTTCAATCAGATTACTTCCAAAAGCATAGGGTATTTGATAAAAGGAAGGAATTGGTTTTGTGATGATAAGATTGGCTTTTTTCCCAATAGTAATGCTTCCATGAGTAGAACTGATTCCCATAGCGTAAGCGCCGTTGAGGGTAGCAGCATTTATAGCTTCTTCAGGCGTCATTTTCATTTTGATGCAAGCTGTTGCGACAACAAAGTTCATATTCCCAGACGGCGTAGAGCCAGGGTTAAAATCTGTGGCTAGAGCTAGCGGAAGCCCTGCTTTTATCATTTCACGTGCAGGAGTGTAAGGAATACTCAGGAAATAAGAGCAAGACGGTAAAGCAACTGGCATTGTTGAAGTCCCTTTTAGCACTTCTATATCTTCTGGTGTCATTACTTCAAGATGGTCAACCGAAAGCGCTTTATTTTGAACTCCAATTTGAATTCCACCAATGGAATTGAACTGGTTGACGTGGATTTTTGGTTGCAATCCATATTGAATTCCAGCCGCAATAATTTTTTCGGTTTGTGCTACGGTAAAATAGCCGTTCTCACAAAAAACGTCTATAAAATCAGCTAAATTTTCTTTAGCGATTTCAGGAAGCATCTCATTAATAATTACATCAATATAGGCTTCTTTATTGTCTTTGAATAGGCTAGGGAAGGCATGTGCTCCTAAAAAAGTAGCTTTAATTGCAATAGGGTAGTTGCTGGCCAATTTTTTTATGACGCGTAACATTTTTAACTCTCCTTCTACGGTTAATCCGTATCCCGATTTTATTTCTACGGCACCAGTTCCCAATTGTATTACTTCTTTAAGTCTTTCTTCTGATTGGTGATACAATTCTTCTTCGGAGGTTGCGTTTAATTTTTGAGCTGAATTTAATATACCACCACCACGATTTGCGATTTCTTCGTAAGTCAAACCGTTGATTCTATCTACAAATTCTTGTTCCCGATTTCCAGCGTAAACAATATGTGTATGACTATCACACCAGGAAGGGAGTACAATTTTACCACTGGCATCAATAGTTGCGTCGGCTTTTATATTCGGTAAGTTTTCCATTGAACCAAAATCCGATATCAAATCATCAGTAATAACCAAATACGCATTTTTTATTGTCGGTAAAATAGCCATTTCTGCACCAGTAACCTTTATGATATTTTCTTCACGAACTTGCAAAAGTTCTTTGATGTTTGTAATTAATGTAGTCATAATGTGATGTGTATAAACACAAATTTCACAAATTATCACGAATACATTCATGAAATCTGTGAAACTTGTGTGTTTGTTTTAAAATAAATTATTCAGAGACTTTAATCTCAAACATTTTATCCCAGTTTTTTCCGGTTACAAAGATGGTTTTGGTTTTTGGGTTGTATGCTATACCATTTAACGCTTCTGCTGTAGGGCTTTTTAATTCTTTTCTTAATTTTGATAAATCCAAAACACCTTCAACTGCTCCGTTTGTTGGATTGAATACTGCAATGGCATCTTTTAGCCAAACATTAGTATATATTTTTCCATTTATATATTCGAGTTCGTTGATGCTTTTTATTTTAGAAGTACCAGAATATACATTGATATTTGTTTCTAACTTTTGAGTTGAAGGGTTTAAAGTCCATACTTTTTCAGTACCATCAGTATGAAATATGTTTTTTCCATCATTGGTCATTCCCCAACCTTCAATTTCTTTATCATAGGTGAATTTTTTTTCTAGTTTGAAAGTGTTGACATTATAAATAAAACCAGTTTTCTCTTTATAAGTTAGCTGGTATATTTTATTGTTTAAAATTGTAATTCCTTCGCCAAAAAAAGCAGAGTCTAAATCGATTTGTTTGTAAATTTTTCCTGTTTTATAGTCATACTTTCTGATATAAGAAGAACCTTTTAGACCCGTACTTTCGTATAATGTGTCTTTATAGAACTCTAATCCTTCGGTGAAAGATTTTACATCGTGTGGAAATGTATTGACGATAGTGTACTTTAATAATTTTGGTTGCACATCAGAAACTAATTCTACTCTAGCAGTTGCTTCAGAACTATCTCCTCCAAAATAAACCAAGGCTTTGATGTTTTGGTAGCCTAATTTTTGATTGTTAAATGGAAAATCAAGACCTGCATTTCCTTTATTAGTGGAGATTTTGACATCATTGATGAAATAGATAATACTGTCAATTGTTTTAGAATTTGGATTCAAAACACCAACTTTTAAGACATCTTTTGTTGTGTAAAAAGGTTTAAAAGTAGAATTATCAATAGTAAAAATAGAATTTTCACCATTTTTTGTGTTACCACAGTTGGTTAAAATAATTCCTAATAAAATGATATAAAGGAGGTTGAGTTTTTTCATTTCTAATTTTTTTAATTAAGCCAATATACAACGATATTTTTAAGAGTCAAAGCTCTTGCAAAAATATAAAAAGATTGTATATTTGCACCGGCAAGTCCTACACGACCAGCTCCTGCAGACTCCCCCAGGGTGGGAACGCAGCAAGGGTAAGCGGTTGAGCGGTGCGATGTAGGTCGCTTGCCTTTTTTTATTTCTTTTTATCAAATGTAGTCTTCCTCTTGGAAGATTTTTTTATTTTTACCCATAGCGGTTTTGACTTTAAAAATGATTTTACCAGGTATATTGGTAAATAATAAACTTAAAATAATGAGTAAAGTTGTATTGATTACAGGCGGGTCTTCGGGTATTGGTAAATCAATAGGTATTTATTTACAGCAAAAAGGTTTTGTTGTTTACGGTACAAGTAGAAATCCTGCTTTGAATAAGGATTCAGTTTTTCCTTTAATTAAACTTGATGTTAGAGATGTAGCGTCAATTAAAGAAGCTGTAGATTATATTATTACTACTTCTGGAAAAATTGATGTAGTAATTAATAATGCTGGGGTTGGTATCACAGGGCCTTTAGAAGAGATTCCATCAGAAGAAATAAAAAATAATTTCGAAACCAATTTATTCGGTCCAATCGAAGTTATGAAGGCAGTTCTACCACAAATGCGTCTTCAAAAATCAGGATTGATTATCAATGTTACTTCTATTGCTGGGTATATGGGGTTGCCTTATCGAAGTGTGTATTCCGCTTCTAAAGGTGCATTAGAGCTTATTACAGAAGCGTTACGTATGGAAGTTCAGTCTTTTGGTATAACAATTACGAACATTGCACCTGGCGATTTTGCAACAAATATTGCAGCAGGAAGATATCACGCTCCTATTATTAAAGGTTCTGATTATGAATTAGTTTATGGTAATATACTTCAAGCTATGAATGAACATGTGGATAGCGGAAGCAATCCTCTCGAAATGGCAGAAGCAGTTTACAAAATTATCGAAACGCCTTCACCAAAAATACATTATAAAGTTGGGGCTTTTATGCAAAAGTTTTCTATTGTTCTAAAGCGGATACTTCCTGATAAAGTATACGAAAAAATGCTTATGAATCATTACAAATTATAAATAAAACCCGTTGGGTGAAATTATTTTTTACCACATAGAATCATAGAATTTGTAGTTTTTTTAAGAGAAATAAATAGACGTTTTACTATTCACATAGCTCATCTATGTGAGAAATAGTGCTATTTCTGTTTTTTTCTATGTTGATTTGCTATTAATCTATGGCTCTATGTGGTTTAGTTTTTATTTTATTAGAATTTCACCCAACGGGTTAAATAAAGTAAAATTATGTTAAAAAAATTACTATTAGTTTTTCCTATTGTTTGT
>ERZ724524.111-NODE-111-length-49507-cov-4.585881_pt1 | contig 49507 bp, 39 predicted proteins | sample MGYA00376057_ERZ724524 | MGnify/ENA primary metagenome ERZ724524 (study PRJEB28724, sample SAMN07190888) | wastewater metagenome | isolation source: influent of sewage treatment plant in Hong Hong | place: USA: Christiansburg, Virginia | collected 2016-03-01 ...
CATCGTCATCGAAGCCTGGGAGGGCACCCACAACGTGCTGTGTGCACAGATCCTCCGTGATCTACAGAAGTTCAAGCTGCACGACGCCTTCTTTGCGTTCCTGGCCGAGCGCGCTCGGAGTCCGCAGTCGCAGTCCTTGATCACCGATTACCGTCGAGAAGTTGCGGTCCTACTGAGCCTTCCCGCAGACGAAGCGGCGCTGCGTATTCGCGATGTGGTCGATCAGCTCATGCCGCTGTGGCAGAGAGTCTGTGTGGAACAATCGCTGGACCACACTGTGAACCCCGCACATACGTAGGAGGACTCACACGTTCGTCTGCCCAAGCCGTTCGCACTACAGGGGTCCGATGGGCAACTCGTCAAAATAGGCCGCGATAACTTGTTCATGGCCCTATTTGACCTCCGTCGGATCGATTCGATCTTCCAGCCACGGCAGCCTGCTGCCCACGCCCCAGAAGTTCATACGCCCACCCCAGTGGCGCATGCCCCAACCACCGATCATCCGCCGATCCCCAGGGCGATTCCGGTCACAGAGCCGAGCGCCGCGCAGGCTCCGGTCACCGCAAAGACGCCAGCTCCGGCCTCCGTCCAGGTGCCAAAGCCGGCTCCGGTCCAGGCTCCAGCGCCCGCCCCTGTACAAGCTCCGGCGACCAGTGGACCCGGAGCCACAGACACCGCACCGGGTCAGACCGAGGCCGAGAAGCACGCCCAGGTTACCCACCAAGTCGAAGCGCTCAAAGAACACAAGACCATCCTCAAGCCCGGACAGAAGGGGGCAGAGGTCATTGTCCTACAGCAGCAGCTCAAGCAGCTTGGCCTGCATGTGGAACAGACCGGCGTCATGGACAAGTCCACAGAGGGCTACATCATGGCGATCCAAACCGGCGGAGGGCTCGGCGCGGACGGAGTCGTTGGACCCAAGACGCTGGATCAGCTACTCAAACTCGATCAGGCGCCGGTCAAGCCCGTCCCAGGAAACGAAAAGGACAGTGGCACAGACGACAACGTCGACCACATGCCCGACGATCCCAAGCTCGCGGCGGTCTATCTGTACAATCGGCAGCGAATCAAAAATGCCACCGATACCCTAAACCCCGCTCAGCAGCGCGACATGGAACAGTTCATCAAGAACTGGGACAAGAACAAAGCGCGTTATGAAGAGGTGGCGGCCAAGAACGGGATTCCGGCCAAGATGGTCGCATCGCTGCACTGGCGGGAGTCGACCGGTGACTTCGGAACCTATTTGCACCAGGGGGATCCGCTTGGGAAGAAGGCCGTCAACGAGCCAAACTTCGATCAAGGTGTTCCGATCTTTAAGGAATGGGAGCCCGCAGCAGAGCACGCGATCGGAATGAAAAAGGGTGTGCAGAGCGCCTACAAGATCGATCAGAACACCACCGATGAGGCAGCGCTGGCCAGCTATGCGGAGCGCTACAATGGGCTCGGCTATCACAACTATCACGCACAGGCGAGTCCCTACGTGTTCGCCGGAACCAATCAGTACGAAAAGGGCAAGTACCGATCGGACGGAGCTGGTGGTTGGGATCCAAACTACAAGGACACCCAGCTTGGCGTGGTCCCAATGATGCGCCACATCGATCAACATGAAAAAGAGCTGGCGGCCAAAGCGGCAGCAGCCAAAAAGCTCGCCGAAGGAACGGCCCCCGCTGAACATCACGACGACAAAGCCGCCCCTCCCAACCTGCACTTCACGCAGTAACTGCGACTCGGGCCAGTCTTGGCAAAAAGAGACTGGCGCAGACCCCCTGCCTCGCGTTTTACTTATGCAATGTCCTACTTTTCTGTTCGCGCTATCCCAATGCGCTCCGCGTTTTTGTCACGCTGTTTGGGCGTGCTGGTGATGCTGGGTGGACTCACCGCGCAGATTCCCCATGCGACCGCTAAACATCCCTTCCTGTCCGCCATCAGCGATGACCGAGCGTTGGCAACGTTTTCAGGAACAGAGTGGAGTGATGAGATCGGACCCAAGGAGCTACCCTTCAGCGCTCGGGTCGTCACCACTCGGGTCGCCAAGTTCTCTTGGGGGGAAGCGTACCAAATCGCCTTCGAACAAGTCCGCTCTCAGACCGGAAAGACGCGGACTCTGTCTCCGCTGTATTTTCTGACGACAGACAAAGAGATCATCCGAATCACCGCCGACAAGCCGGAAGAGCTGATTGCAAAGCTCAAGACAGGAACTGCGCCCCCTCCGTTTGAACCAAGCGCACTGTATGGACTGAGTCAAGGCACAAAGACCTACAAGGAAACGGCACTGACCGTCGCCAAGATCGTGGTCAAGGGAGATCGCTGCCGCTACACCTGGAACCACAACAGCGGTCACTTCACGACGATCGAATGGCAACGTGGCGTCGGACTCATCGAGATCTCGCAAGGTCGTGGAGCCCGCGCCGATGGCTATCGACTCAGGCGCGGGGTTGCACCGCTCCGCTAGGGAACGTCGACATGCTCCTAGGAACGGCTCACCGGGAGTCCCGCCGCTTGATGCGCCAGCATGCCTCCAGCCAGATTGTAGAGCTTGCGAAATCCGAGTCCCGCCAGTAGCTGCGCCGCCCGGGCTGAACGTCCCCCAGAGCGACACACCAGTAGAATAGGTTGTTCCCGATTCCAGCTTGCTGCGACCGCGCCGAGCGTGGCCAGCGGCACCAGCTCGGCACGCGGCATATGTCCCAGCTCACCGGTAAACTCCGCAGGCTCACGCACGTCGATGACGCGGTCGTGGTAACCCGCTCTCACCACATCGGTTGGCGATACATCCCGATAGCCTCCGGGCTGCGCCACTGAGAGCGTTTCGATCGAATGGCTCATCTTCTCCACTCCTATACCTTGTGCGACTCCTGACTTGACCAAGCGGTTCCTTGTGAAGCCCCTACTTCGCGGGTTGCTCGGGCGGACCCCCGCTATCTGCCGTTGGCTGTTTCAGATTGATGGGAATCTGAAGATAGCGGATTCCGTTCTTTTGCGGAGCTGGCAACCGCCCAGCATCAACATTCACTTGCACGCTGGGATACAGCAGACGGGGTGGTGCAAGCGTCTTGTCACGACTCTGTCGAAACGAGACAAACTGCTCTTTGGTGGTATCTGCTTTGATGTGAATGTTGGCTTGTTTGCTCACGCCAATCGTCGTCTCGTAGCGAAGCGGACGGCCTCCTGGTTGATAGTCGTGGCCGACGAAGACTCTGCTGGAATCGGGCTGAGCATAGAGCTTGTCAGAAATGGAGTGATACAGTTCCTCGGCACTGCCGGCCGGAAAGTCACAGCGGCCCGTTCCGTAGTCTTCAATAAACAGCGCATCGCCGGTAAACAGCGCATCGCCGATCTTAAAGGTTAGACACGCGGGAGTATGTCCCGGTGTTCCGATCGACTCCACAAGCAGAGTTCCGGAATGTAACCCTTCCCCATCGGCTAGGAGCCGATCAAACTGACTCCCATCGGTGGCAAAGCCATCTGGGAGTCCGAAGATGTGCTTAAAGACCGCTTGCACTTCGGTAATTCGCTGACCAATCGCCACCTGAGCGCCAAAGCGATGCCGCAGAGACTGCGCTCCGGTCAAGTGATCGGCGTGGGCATGGGTCTCTAGGATGTGACGCAGCGTCAGTCCTTCGGACTTGAGAAACGCGCTGACTTTTTCAACGGAGTCGAGCGAGGTCTGCGACCACTGCGGATCATAGTCAAGGACTGGATCAATCACGACCGCATCATGACTGTCCGCGTCATAGACAACGTAGGTGAGTGTGAAGGTCGGCGGATCGAAAAAGGTCTGGATGCGCATGTGAGAGTTCTCCAAAGGAAGCACCGGCGAACGCCGGATGACTGATTTGATTCGATGTATGAGCAACGCTCATGCCATCAACTACTTTCGACCGGCTCACTCGACGAAGCCCACCGCGCCAGGCCACTATGTTTCAGGATGTTTCACATGCGAAACACCCGCCGTCCCAAGCAGCGTAAACAGGGCTGGAACCAAAAACAGAGACAAAAGGGTTGCCGTACAGAGTCCGCCCACCACCGCCAGTGCCAGCGGCTGGTTCGACTCTGCTCCTCGTTCTAGCCCGAGTGCGGTCGGAAACAGACCAATGATGGTCGCCAAGCTGGTCATCGCGATCGGAATGAAGCGAACCCGTGCGGCACCGAGCACTGCATCGTGCGAGCTGTCTCCGCTCAGCACTCGCTGGTTTGCCGCATCGACCAGGAGAATACCATTTGAAACCGCGATTCCTACCACCATCAGGACTCCCATCAGCGCAGTAATCGAAAACCCCTGCCGGGCAATCAGCAGCGCCATCACGATTCCTACCAGCGCCCCCGGAATGGAGAGCAGCATGATCAGCGGCAGCCGCAGCGACTTAAACTGCGAGGCCATGATCATGAACACCACCATGATCGCAAGTCCGATCGCTACCCCAAGTCCACTGAAGGTAGTGCGCATCAGCTCGACTTGTCCCACGAAACGGAACTTGATTCCAGCGGTGCTCGGCGAGTTGCGAAGCTTCTCCTCTAGCTCGCCAGATGCACTACCGATGTCACGCCCTTCCGTCTGCATATAGATTGTGGCGGCGCGTGCCAACTGGTTCCGTTCGATCGCAATCGGCCCAACAGAGCGACGGATCCTTCCGTACGTTCCCAGTGCCACTGCGAGTCCCGATTCGGATACTCGCGCTGGCACCTGGGCAAGAAAATTGGGATCACGTACCGCACTGCTGTCATACGATGTGACCACGTAGTAGGATTGTCCGTTCTTGCCATCGACCCAGATTCCTGGAGCGTTGATGTTACCAAGCGTCGCCTCTAGCGTCGTCTGAGCGGCACTACGCAGATGCACCCCCATCACCCCCGCTTGGGTACGATCGAGTTCCATGCGCACCTCTGGATAATCGATCTGGAGCTGCGGAACGATGTCACGGATCGCAGGCACGGTACGTGCGACCTCGGCAATCGCCAGCAACTGCTGATGCAGTTCCTCCAGAGAATCCCCTCGGACTTCAACGACAATGGGAGCCCGATAGCCGTTCGAGAAAACGCTGGCAACTAGACCCCCTGGCCACTGCAAAAAGCTCACTCCCGGATAGGAACGGCTCAGGATCGCTCGGGCCTGATCGGCAAGCTCGCGCTGGGAGTGCTTGCGACGCTCCGCTGGTGCCAGCTCCAGTCCCAGAAATCCCATGTGGGGACCAGCATTGGGACTATTCATGGCCGCACGAGCATTCTGCGGTGACCCAACATTGGCCAACACCAAGGCGACTTCTCCCTGGGGTAGTTCTCGACGCAGCAGCTCTCCCATTTCCACAAACAGCCGTCGAGACTCCACCAGCGACATTCCTGGAGAGACTCGCACATAGATCCGTTCCATTCCTTCATCGATCTCTGGAAAGAACGTATTCGGAAGCAGAGTCGCAACGTATCCGCTCGCGGCGATGAGCGCGGCCCCACCCAGCAGCAGCACCGCACGGAACGGCAGCACTCGGCGTAGAATCGAAACATAGAACTCTGCCAGTCTGTTGATTCTCGTCTCAACCGACTTCGCCAACCGGCCCGGCTCCGCATGCCCGAGCAGATATCGACACGCGACCGGCGTGACCGTCATGCTGATTGCATAACCCGCCGCCATCGCGGTTGCGACCGTCAGTGCGAGGGGAGAAAACAGCTTCTTCGCCAAACCCGAAAGCAGGAGCACCGGCAACAGCACCGCGATCGTGGTCAGTGTTGCCGCAAGCGCAGGCACAGCGACCGCATTGGTTCCATGCAAAACGGCCTCTTTGGTGCTGCGACTCCCATGACGATGCCTGTGCACAGACTCCAGCACCACCACCGAGATGTCCACCAGCGGTCCCATCGCCAATGTGAGTCCTCCCAGAGTGAATGCATTCAGGGTATTTCCGGTTGCATACAGGACCAGCAGAATCGTCGCAAACGCAATCGGAATCGCTATGATTGCGATCAGAACGGCACGTAGGTTTTGCAAAAACACCAAGATGACGATTGCGATCAAAAACAGTGACTGCACGACCTCTTTGCGGAGTCCGTGATAGCTGGTCCGCACAAACGTCGACTGATCAAAGATCGCACGAACAGATATTCCCTGCGGCAGATTCTGTTGCAGTTCAGCAACGGTCTGTTTGACCGAATCGACAATGGCCAGCGTGTTGCCTCCCGGTACACGCAGGACGTTTAAGTACACCGCCTCCTGCCGGTCCACCACGACAGCCTGGGTCTCAGGCCCACCACCATCTTCGATCCGAGCGACATCCCGAAGCAGCACCGCCTTGCCGTTGCGCTGCTTGACCACCGCATCCCCGATGAGCTTCACCTGATCAGGAATCGCATTGGTGTAAACGTTTGCATCAAAGCGTGGAGAAATAAACTTTCCTGAGGGCAGTAGCGCAGTAGTCTGACCGACCACGCTGGCGACATCGGCTGAAGTAATTCCTCGCGATTGAGCCCGCACGGGATCGACGATGATGTTGATCTGACGCTGTCTTCCTCCGTTTGGCGAGGCGCTCGCAACCCCGGGAATTCCTTCGATCCGAGGCTCGATCACATTCTGGGCGTAGTCATACAGTTGCGGGCCCGTAATCCCTTCACCCGCTATCGCAATCTGGATCACCGGCGCGTTCGACGGGTCGTACTGAAGCACAAAGGGAGGAAGGACTCCGAGCGACTTAGGAACGGCTGCCATCGCAAACGCAACCTGCTGCTGCACGAGTGTCTGGGCAGAGTTCAGGTCGGTTCCCCACTTCAGCCACACATACACCACCGATAGATCGTTACGGGACATACTCTGTACGTGATCGACTCCAGGGGTTGCACTGACGTACTTTTCGATGCGCCAGGTAATCGTCTTTTCTACATCCTTCGGACCCAACCCCGGAGCCAGCGTACCAACGACCAACACCGGCGGAGTGAGCTCTGGAAAAGTATCAATTGGGAGACGAGGAACAACGACCGCAGAAAAGACAATCAGCGCGATTGCAATCATCAACACCGCGATCGGATTCTTGAGGGATAAGTTCGTCATTGCCGATCCTCCGAAGACCTGGCGATGTGGTTGAGGATGCGCTCACCATCTTGCAGCAGCGCACGACCTTCAGTTACCACCGCAGAACCAGGCCGCAGTGCAGAGCGGATTACGAGCAGACGGCCCTCAGACTCACCGAGGATCGGAACCCGTCGCTTACGAGCCACCTCACCATCCACGACAAAGATCGTTGCCAATTCACCACGCGTGGACGCGGCCAGTAGCGGAATTTCCGACGCTGCAAGCGGCTCACCCACGTTCAGGATCACCTCTGCGGTCGTGCTCACCGGAATAGACCGCTTGGCATCCGGAAGGTCGATCTCGGCATGAATGGTTCGGGTCCCCGGTTCCGCAGCCGGGTTACGACGCGCAATGCGACCCGTGAGCACTCCGCCAGTCGACAGCAGGCGGATCTGGGCCTTTCCGCCTACCGCAACTACGTTGAAATCGGTCTCTGGAACATCCAGCAAAATGCGTACCTGCTCGCGATCGATGATCGACAGAACCGATGCAGAAGGACGAGCAAAAGCTCCCGGATCTAACAAGCGATCTGCGACCTCACCATCAAACGGAGCCCGCAGCACACAATCATCGACCTCTAGAGAGGCTCTCGCCAGGCGTGACTTGGCGGCCAAAATCTCTGCCTGCTTGCTGGAGCTTTCGGCGACGCGGCGGTCCATCTCATTGGGTGATACAAAGCCCAGCGAAAGGAGCCCTGACACCCGACTGGTTTCCTTCGCCAGTGCCTCCTGAGTAGCCGACAGCGCTCGTGCCTGCATCGACAGAGCCTTACTCTGTTCGGAGGCATTGCGACAGTCGAGAGTTGCCAGGACTTGACCGCGCTTTACTACATCTCCAGGTCGCACCAGCACCGTATCAACGTAGGAAGAGGTAAACTGCGGTCCCACGCGGGCCTCCAGCCATGGAGCGACGTATCCCACATATCTCCTCGATGGATGAAACAGCGACTCCTTGGCGGTGACCGAAGTGACCCCCTTTGGCATGCTACTCAGCGCGACTTGATTCACCGATGAACGGGCTCGAACCACCAGCAAGAGCAAGGCGCAAAGGACCACCGCGCAAAACCCCAAAATGGCGAAAGGAACCCTCAATCGTAACGTAGGATGAGCGATGCTCGGTTCAGACATGGCAACCTCAGGAAAGGAAGAGCGGCGTTACAGTCCACTAGCGATCGAACGGTTGAGCTGAGCGCGCGCTCTGGCGACCTCAAAGCGACCCATTACCATCTGCATCTCGGCCTCCGTTCGCAGCGCTTCTGCATCGGCCAGTTCGATGCTGGTGCTCAGCCCAACGCGAAACCTGGCACTGGCTTGATCATAGTTTTGTCGGGCAGCTTCTGCGGCAGCTCCCAGTGCCTCCAGAGATTCCTTCGCCATCGAAAAGGCGGTATAGGAGCGCTGCACATTCGCGAGAACCTGGCGACGCTGTGCATCCAGTTCGTAACGCAGCACGACCTCCTGAGCCTGGCTGTGCGCACGCCGCGCCAGAATCTGACCATCAAATACCGGTACTGACAGAATCACCCCAACATCCCAGTTGGGAACAGAGGGCATAAGCCCCGAGACTCCCGAGGGCCCTGCATTCGTTGGGGCCCCCCCTGCTCTTCCACTCAGCGATGCGGTTAGCTGAAGGGTTGGCAGCCACTGCATCGTGGTGGCTCGGATCGCCGCCTGTTGTTGCAACAGTCGTTGCAGAGCCACCTGTACCGCCGGGTCTTGCTCCATCGCTGTTCGGACCGCGTCTCCCAGAGGCAGCAGCAGTGGGTCGTGCATCTGCGGATCGGACTCCCTATCCACGGCATCCAGCAGCCGCTCGGGAACTCCTACCGCTGCCGCAAAGGTAGCCTGGGTCAGCTCGACATTGCCGTGCGCACGCAGCCGAGCGACCTCAAAGCGCGTTCGATCTGCTTCCGCTCGCGTCACATCAATAGCTGGGCGCAGTCCTCTCTGTACCCCAGCCTTTACCATATCTCGCCGGAGCGTAGCCCGCGCCTCGGCATCTGCCGCCACCGACTCAACCGCCTTCGCTGCCAGCACCGCATAGTACGAAGTCTCGATTTGCAGACCCAATGCCAAGCGTTCCTCAATGACTCGATGTCCGGTGATCTGCACCTCCCTATCCACCACTTCGGCCTGCGTGGTCATGCGACCAAAGTCAAACAGGGTCTGCCGCAGACCGACGGCCACCAGGGTCGACGGATAGACATCGCCAAGGCCTATATCGGCACCACTCTTACTGGCACCAATCCGTGGCAGATCAACCGATTTTGCGCCCAAGAACATGGCGGTGGTGTTGTTCATGGTGCCACCAAACATCTGCGCAGTAGCCCCTAGCTGTGGGAGCCACTCTGCTCGCAACAAGCTCGCACTCCGCTTGGCTACTTCTACTCTGGCCTGCATCGCTTGAAGCGTTGGCTGATGGGCCCAGGCATAGAGCACGGCCTCATGAGCAGACATCGCCACAAGACCGACAGGATTCTTGGATTCGGTAGGGGTCGCGCCTTCGGCAAGATCAGCAAACGCTACCGTCCAGATGCTGAAGAAAAGGAGCCTGAGAAGAGAAGATCGCATCATATCCGTACACCCACCCTGTCTGTTTGCACGGCGCATACCAGGAGAAGGAGGCAGCGCCATTGCGAACTCATCGTCACCAATCGTGCCCAAGAGCCGCACTTAAGACTACCGGTCGGAAAATTTTCCACAGACTCCTTGGAATATTTCCCGAACTCCCTAGGATGCGCGGGGTGACCCCAACCCGCACCGATCCAACGCGTAGCAGACCTCGCACCGGAATCTTGGTGCTGCTGATGTCCGTATCAATCGTGACGGTGGCACTCCTGACGTATCAGGATGTGAAGCATCGCTATGCTGAATCAATAGAGGACTACGCACAAGCGCAACAGACCTTGGCGCGCAGCGTTGCGAACAATTTGGCGGCTCGACTAGATGCTGTGAATTCCAAATCTCCAAGTGATGGATCGCGTTTAGGTTCGTCGACCCTGCCACTGCGAATGCCGACCGATGGAATGAGAGCCATCGAACAGCCTGGTTCACTGGTGATCTTGCTGTTCCGACCAGGCGCGAGTGCATTTGAATCCTTGGACGGACGGCTGGTCCACTCTACGCTGCTTCAGCAAGCGGTGACCGCTAGGCAATCCACGTTGCGACTGCCACGTCAGGAGGCCGAGCTGCTCGGTCTACCGCGTCGAGCAGCAGTGGCGGGAATCGCTCAAGTTAGTTCGCTTCATCACGGTGAACTCTGGGTTACGGCAGTGGCCAGTGCGTATCGAGCTCGTGAACGAGAAGATGCCGCTGGTTGGAGGATGGTAATCGCGGTGCTGGTCGCATCGGGGGCGGTGTTACTCCTGGGAGGGATAGCACTATATTGGCAACGCCGAGAGCTTCACGCAGAGCACGCGCTTGCGGTGGAAGACCTTCGCCGCCGTCGAGAAGCAGAGCTGGAACGTACAAGTCGGGTGGCCACCATCGGAACCCTTGCGATGGGAATCACCCATGAATTGGCAACGCCTTTGGGAATCATTTCCGCTCGCGCCGAGCAGTTGGTTTCGAAAGTATTGGGCGATCCGCGCAGCGAGCGCAGCGTGCGGGTGATCCAAGAGCAAGCAGAACACATGGACCAGATCATCCGGGGGATGTTGGGGCTCGCACGGGGACATAGTATGGGAGCCAAAACGCTGACTCCCAGCGACGTATCGAATGCCGCAGTAGCACTGGTTGAGCATCGATTTACAGAGGCTGGCGTCAAGCTCCAAGTCGAGGAAGCCGAGATTCCGTACCAGCTACGAGGTGATCATCGACTCCTGGAACACGCACTGGTGAATCTACTCCTAAATGCCTGCGATGCGTGCATGCTGAGCCCACAAGGCAATCCGTGCGTCAACTTGTCTGTTCGCGCTACAGAGAGTATGGCGCTGTTCCGGGTGATTGATAATGGATCGGGAATCTCTGCGGAGGCAGCGGCGCGGGCCATGGAGCCGTTCTTTACGACCAAGCCGCTCGGACAAGGTGCAGGCCTGGGACTTGCAATCGCCCATGAGATCGTGAAAAGCCACCATGGCACCTTATGTATCTCACCACGCGCTGAGGGCGGTACCTGCGCGGAAATCACCTTGCCACTACTCCCAGAGGACATCCATGTCTCTTGAACGCAAGCCGCAGATTCTGGTGGTCGATGATCAGTTGGCGATGGCCGAGACGCTCTGTGAAGGGCTCCACGACCACGGCTTCGATGCGATTCCGATCGGTTCAGGAAGGAAGGCGGCCTCGCTGTTAGAATCCGATTCCTTTGATGCGGTGGTCACCGATCTGCGAATGCCGGAGGTCGATGGCATGACTCTCCTCAAGCTATCGCGTCGCTTGGCCCCGGAGCGCCCGGTGCTGATGATGACAGCGCATGGTGCCATCGACAGCGCCATCGAGTCGATTCGTCAAGGAGCCGCGCACTATCTGACCAAACCGTTCAAGCTAGAGGAACTGGTGATCTTCCTTCACCGTGCGCTGGAGGAGTCAAGAAGCAAGCGGGAAGCTTCGACCTTGCTCGCCACCTTGCGCGCACGCAGCGGACGGAGTGCTCTGATTGGTCAGAGTCCGGCCATGCTCGGTTTGTTTGAATTTCTCGATCGAATCGCGGTGACTGACGTACCGCTACTTATTGGTGGAGAGACCGGAACCGGGAAGAGTCTGTTCGCCCGCGTTGTGCATGCAGAGAGTCGTCGCGCCAAAGGGCCGCTGATCTCACTCAACTGCGGAGCGCTCCCAGAACAACTGCTCGAAAGTGAGCTATTTGGACATGAAAAAGGAGCGTTTACCGGAGCGGCACAAGCGCGAAAGGGACTCCTTGCAGAAGCCGATGGAGGAACTCTGTTTCTCGACGAAATTGGGGATCTTCCGGCCATGCTACAAGTCAAGTTGCTGCACGTTCTGGAGGAAGGGTTGGTGCGACCGATCGGTGCCAACCGTCCGCTCCGGATCAGCGTCCGTATACTCGCCGCCACCCACTGTGACTTGCGCGAAGCGGTCAAGCTCGGCAAGTTCCGCGAGGATCTGTACTTTCGACTGGATGTAATCTCCGTCTCGCTTCCTGCTCTGCGTCATCGCCGGGAGGATCTGCCCCTACTGATCGCGCACTTTCTGCATGAACACCGCGCCCGTCATCCGCACTCTCCGGTTCTGCGGATCAGCGCCGATGCCATGAGGCGACTGCTTACGTACGACTGGCCCGGCAACGTCCGCGAGCTGAGCCATGTTCTGGAACGAATCGTAGTGCTAGGAAGCACTCAAGAAGTCGGATCAACGGATTTACCGTCGAGCATTGTAGGTTCTGAACCAGTGGTTCCTTTTGCGATGATAGGTGAGATCCTACCGATTCGATTGATTCAGCGCCGCTACGCGGCATGGGTTCTTGCACAGGTCGGGGGTCACAAAGGCCAAGCAGCAGACAAGCTTGGGGTCGATGTAAAGACTCTGTACAATTGGATCTCAGAGGACAAGCTCACCGAACCTCCACCCAGCGTAGCCAGTGACACAGGAAGTAAGGGCCCACTGCTTCACGAGGTTTCAAAAGTGAAACATCTCTGACCCAGCAGGTGTAATGGATGACGCCCCTGGGACGAGGCAGCACTGCGGCACTTGAGTTGCTGTTGTGATTCGAAGAGCGGACCCCAAAGGCCGCATGGAGCGTCGCAGCAATGTCCCAGGTTCGGTTCGGAATCACTGTTCAATTGGGTGCCCTTGGTCGCATCTTCTCGGTTGTCGGACTCGTTCTTCTGGTCGGAGTATTCGGCACACCAGCAGCCAAGGCGCAGTCCGCACGCTGTAGCCACGGAGAAGACAGCATTCTGTCTATGTCCGGCGCACGATTCTCTCTGCAAGGAAGCGCCTTTGCCCAGATTCACTACTCCGCCGCACTCAAGGGCACAGAGCTCGTTCGCAGCGACTTTACAGTACCGCGTGCTCGCATCTGTGGGTCAGGACATGCCTTCACATCCCGACTCCGCTACCGCTTGATGATTGGTCGTAGCGTTCAGCGTGAGATCGAGATCAACGACGCTTTTGTAGAGTGGGAGCCGATCGATGGGCTGGCGTTTCGGATCGGGCGATTCAAGCTACCGATCATCAGAGAGTGGATCGAATCAGCGCAGGCGCTGGCCACTGTAGATCGTGCGCTGGCGTCGCGACTTCTGCTGCCTGGACGCGATTACGGAGTGCGGGTCGGGGGTCGTCTGTGGAGCCAGCGTTTGGAATATCTAGTCGGAGTCTGGAACGGCGACGGAGAGACCCTCACTCATGCGGTCGACACAAGCCCGGCCGTGGTCGCCCGACTTTCCCTGCATCTGACCGCGAATCCCTATTCGGGTGCCGTTGATTTTGATGGCAGCTTGCCCCATGTCACCGTGGAAACAGGACTCCTGTGGAATCGCTGGAAACCACCCTCATCCGCAACTCCTGCTCCACAGGTGGAAGACACTTTGTGGAACGCCAGTGCGCTGTTTCGCTGGGCCCACTTCGACGGTGCCTGTGAGTACATCGGCCAAAAGAGGACCGACTCCCAAAAGACGATCTGGACGCACGGTGGATACCTACGCTTGACCTATCTTGTGCCGCTATTGCGCTCCTCTTTCACCGGGCGGGCGTCGGTGGTTGCCGTACGGGGAGACAAACCCAGCCAACAAGTGGAAGCGGAGGCCAACTGGGGAGTGTATCTCGATCGACACCGCGCAAAGCTCATCGCTCGCTACGGAGTCCTCCACGACCAGGTGCCAGCCACCGTGGAACATCAGCTTGGAATCCTCACGCAGATTTCGGTGTACTAACGGACTCCTTCGCTCCGCCTGATCTCTGGGGCAGGTCTTCCTACACAGACTGACCTTTCCCGATGTTGCAAGAGCTCGCTGGTGCCCACGTCTAGCGCGATCTTCAGGCTGTTTCCATCGCGCTACGCATTCCTGCGTACCTCGCTATCGATTTGTCTGGCATGATGGCCGCTCCACCGCCGCTTGCAGCGTCACAAACCTCAGGCGTTCGGAACGAAATGAAGGAGCCGAGCATGCGAGCCCGGAGCATTGACAAGCGCCACGTAGGAATCGAGCACGGTTTCATCCGTAGAATCGTTAGTCCTGAAGACCTGGGAGAGCGCCTCAAGCCTTTTGTCTTTCTGGACTTTACCCACGGCAAAATTCCAGAAAATGGCGGCTTCGGCTTCCATCCCCACTCAGGCATCGCCACGATCACTTATCAGCAAGCAGTGGAACTCACCTACGAAGACACCACTGGGCAGAACGGGATCGTCCAGGCACGTGGCCTGGAATGGGTCAACACCGGCGGCTGTATTTGGCATCGAGCTGGGATGAAGCAGGTCGGTGACAACGCGATCGGATTTCAGCTCTGGATTGCGCTACCTCCCGATCAAGAACAGGGGACTGCCTCCGCAATGTACATCCCGCCATCGGAGGTGACGTCTACCGAAGGAGTGCAGGTGCTACTCGGGGAGTATTCCGGTGTACAGAGTCAGATCAAGACTCCTTATCCGGTCAACTACTTCGATGTCTCGCTACGCGCCGGAATTCCGTGGTCCTATGTTCCGCCGGAAGGACACGATGTGGTGTGGGCCTTTGTCTATTCCGGCGTCGTCCGCATCGGTGATGTCGCGTGCTGTGAAGAACTTGTCATTTTCGACCGAGAGCCCGGAGCGCTTCATTTGGTATCAGACTGCCCGGCGGGTTTGATGCTCGGAACCGCGCCTCGCCATCCCTATCCGCTCGTGGTGGGCAGAAACTCTGTTCATACCAGCGCCGAAGCCCTGCATGCGTCCGAACAACGCATCGCCGCCTTGGGCGCAGAGCTACGCAAACAAGGGCGCATGTAACAGGCCGGTGCTGCTCGCTCCGCTTGGGCTCACCATCCAGCGGGTTACGAGGTCGGCTTTCCCTTGAGCGAACCCACCGTCCACTGTGCGATCGGAAGCGTCCGCGCTGGAGTTGCCTTTTCAACGAGGGAACTCGGCGCGACACCGTGGTTCGACTGCGGAGCCTGCTGCTGCTGCGCAGTCGCCTTCGGCGGGGGTGCGTCAAGCTCGTAAAAGTCGCTCTTTTTGGCCCCACAGATCGGACAACGCCAGGAGTCAGGAATCCGCGCAAAGGGAGTCCCCGCTGGAATTCCACCATCGGGATCACCAACGGCGGGATCGTAAACGTAGCTACACTTGCGGCACTTCCAGGTCGTCACGATGCCGACTACATATCACAAAAATCTGCGCGCTCGAACGACTTGATCGGATTAGGGGCTCGAACGGGCGACGCCCCGGATGTGAGCAATCAAGCCGTCCAGCTCCTCGCGACTTTTGCCAAGCTGAGGAAACGCGGGCATCGCGGCACTCTTCCTGACGCCCGGCCCACCGCGCAGGATCGCGGCACGCAGTCGGTCGTTCGAGACATTGGACTGCCACACCGGATCACCGAGGTCTTGCACGCGGACCTTGCGATTGGCGAGCGCTTCCGGGCCATCGCCCCAACCGGATACGCCGTGACAGCGAACACAGTGCTCCGCATACAGCTTGGCCCCAGTCGCCCGCGCTTCCGCAGAGACGGTCGGAGCGGCCTCAATCGCAGGCAGCGCAGTGGTCCGCTGACACGCCACAAGGAGTACGCATCCAGACCACAACCACCCAATGCGCTGCGCAGTCTTCGCTGACATCTGGTTCACTTACCCTTCGACCGGAAGCCGCACGCAGGTGCTGATGGCTCCCAATAGTCCGATCTCTTCACACTGCACAACATGGATCGGAATCGACTGTAGGAGCGCAGAAAAGCGACCCTTACGTGCAAAATGCGAAACGAAGCGTCCGTCCGTAAACAGCGACAGGTTCTTGGCGGCAATGCCACCGGCCAGATACACACCGCCCCGGGCCAGCGACTTCAGCGCAAGATTGCCAGCCTCTGCTCCGTAGAGCATCACAAAGCGCTCCAGGACTCGCTCACAGAGTCGGTCGGTCTGCAAAAGCGCGTGATGAGAGATCACCTGCGCGGCATCAGCGGAACGTGCGATCTCTGCGGCAACCTGCGGGCTCTCCAGATCAGGAAACTCTTCCTTGAAGAACTCATAGAGCGTCACGATTCCGGAACCGCAGACCAGCCGTTCTTGGCTGATGTGATCGGGAAAGCGGCGCGCCAGAAACCGCCACAGCGACAGCTCGGTTTCATCGTGGGGCGCAAAGTCAGTGTGGCCTCCTTCAGTCGGCAAGATGATCGGTACCTCGCCATGAAACGCAATCAGCGCTTCCCCAAGTCCGGTTCCCGCCCCAAGCACCGCAATCGGCGCACCTTGGACCGCCACCGCACCCGGTTGTAAGGAGTGCAACACCAGACCAGCAAAGGAGTGCCCTTGTGCGACCTGTGCAATCGCAACCGCGACGGCATAGAAGTCGTTCAGGAGTCGCACCGCCGAAAATCCAAAGCGCTCGGCGAGACGCTGGCCACTTAACCGATAGTGCAGGTTGGTGATGTCGCTTTCCTGATGGGTTCCTACTTCGACCACCGGACCGGCCACTCCGATCGCAGCACGTCGCGGCATCGGGAGCGAGCTGTGCGATGCCAAAAACTCCGCAATCATCGACTCCAAGTCTGGATAGCCCATACTTGCGAACCGCTGTTTGTGGAGCACTGTGCCCGAGTCATCACACAGCGCGAGCAGGGTCTTGGTCCCCCCCAGGTCTCCGGCCAAGATGGTCATCGGTGGCTAACCCTCCGTCGAGGAACCGTTGATTCCCAAGCTCTCTGTCGCCCGCACGCTAAAGCCCTCGCGGAACAGTCCCTGCCACATCGCCGGACGGTAGACATCGCCGGCCAGCGCGCTCGTGATCGCCGCACAGGTGGCCGGACTGGCCGCCGAACGAACCAGCAGCAGACGCAGGTTGCGCTCATAAAACTCGTGGACCAAACCCTTGAACAGATCGGCCCCGTGGAGTGCCTGCTGCTGATAGATCGCGAAGCGCTCTGCCGAATAGTTTCCGTCGGAAAGTGCCTCGTGGATGACATTCGCTGCGTATTTGCCACAGGTCACCGCCATCAGCACGCCGGTCGAAAACAGCGGATCGATAAACGCCGCCGAGTCGCCGACCAGGAGGAAGCGATCCCCGTAGAACTGCTTGCAGCGATAGGACCAGTTGCCAGTGGTATCGATCGGTCGAACCCGCGTCGCCCCCTTCAGGAGGTCTTGCATCACCGGTGTGGCCTCAAGCGCCGCCATGAACATCTGCTCGGCACTATAGCCGCGCCGCGAGACGGTGAACTCCTTCTGGAGCGTGCAACCAATCGAGGTCACGGTGCCCTTAAACGGGATAAACCACCACCAGCCACCGTCAAACAGCACGATGGTGATGTTGCCCTCGTCCTGGCCGCTCTCCCGATTGCAGTGTTCGTAGTGGGTAAAGCACGCCAGGTTGGTGGTGACCAGATCGTCCGAGACTTTCAGGCCAAAGCGGGTGCCCAAGAACGTGTCCCGACCGGTCGCATCCACGAACACCTGACAGCGCAGGATCTCGCTGTGACCATCCGCAGAACGCGCCGTCACATCGACCCCACCGTCGTCGAACTTGACGTCGCGCACGGTGGTCTCTTCCCGCACCACCGCTCCGAGAGACTCACTGCGTCGCAGCAGCAGGTTGTCGAAGTCGGCCCGGGGAACCTCGTACGCAAACGGATGGTCGGGCCGAATCGCCTCGGAAAAGTAATAGGTCTGGGTCAGACCCGACTCATTGTGGATAAAGCGAGCACCGTGCTTGATGATGTAGCGCTGCTTCATCTCGTCGAAAATGCCCAGCTCATCCCAGATCTCGCCACCGCAGGGCAGAAGCGACTCACCCAGGTGGAAGCGCGGAAAGCGCTCCTTTTCCAGCACCAACACCGAGCGACCAAGCTTGCGCAGAAAGCTAGCCGTCGTCGATCCGCCGGGTCCACCACCGGCCACGATTACATCGTACGAGTTCTGCTGAGTCGTCATCAGTGGTTCTCCTTATTAGGAATTCGATACGCCTCTTATATTCGCCTGAGCCAACGAGTCTTTGCCTAGCAAGCGACAGCCAGCGTTGTTCATGGCATCTATCAGAAAGCGGGCCGATAGGAAAGGCTCGGCAACCTACGAGGTGCTCCCATCGGGACTAAGCGCAGACTGCGCGGACGCCTGCTGCTTCGGACCATGCACGGTGGGATCGTAGCCCCGCAAAATGAGTAGCGAGGTAGGGCATTCGCGGATCAGGAACTCTTGTTGGATGCCAAACTGCCGCGCTTCGAGTCCCCAATCACGACCGACGCCGATGATGACGAGATCATAGGGATTGTCGCTCTGACTGCGAATCTCGGTGAGTGCGGCCTCGGCGGGTTCCCCTTGCGCGGCCTGCTTGATGGTGACCTGCTCGGTTTCGCTGCCAAACACCTCGCGAAGCTGCGGCTGGATATCAGATGAATCACCAGGCTTCTGGCTGCGCCGCTCGACGACACTTAGGACCGTCACCATCGCCCCGGACTGCTCCATCAAGCGGTGGGCCAGCTTGAGCGCGGCGCGGTCGTGCGAGGTGCCATGAAAAGGAACCAGCACCCGCTGAATCGAACCCAGCCCGCGATCGACCAGCACCCCGACGTCGGCACGAGCTTCCTCTAACACTTCCCCAACGGTACCGGACAGCGCGGCCCGATTGAACAGCGGACGATGCCAGCCGAGCAGCACCAGATCGGCCCCTTTGACCTCGCTCACGTTGGCGATATCGCGGGCCAGATGCGACGACACAAACGCAATCGGACGCACCTGGATCTGGGACTCTTCGGCGAGCTGAAGCACCGGACGGAGGACATGAGTGCCGGACTGTTGCTCCTTCGCATCCGCCAGGTAGAACGACGAGCGCTCGTTGACCCGCTGGAGCTTGAGCGCGTAGATCCGACTGCGATCACGGCTCTTGCCGAGCAGCGCCGCCGACAGCTTCAGCATGCCCGGTACCGTGGCTGGATACGACACACAGAGCAGCAGACAAAACGTATCGGACGCTCGCGGCGGCTCGGCAGCGGCAAGCTCAGCAGCGATAAGGCGATCCGGATAAATCAGTCGTAGCAGCGGTGCCGTTGACACCGTCGACACCAACGCCACCAGCACCATGATCGTAAACATCGTTGGAGAGATCACCCCCAGGTCGAGCCCGATGTTCAGTACGACCAGTTCCATCAGCCCTTGGGTGTTCATCATCACCCCGACTGCTGCCGACTCTCGCCACGACATCCCCGAGACCCGCGCCGCCACCAAGCAAGCCCCGAACTTGCCAATCACCGCCAGCGACAGCAGCACTCCAAACAGTCCCCACAGGTTGGCTTGGTTTAGCAGACCGACCTGGGTACGCAGACCCGAGTACGCGAAAAACAGCGGCAGCAGGAACACCACCGCAAAGTCCTCCAGTCGATCGGCCAGCGTCGCTGCAAACCCATTTTCCTTGGGCATCAGGACGCCAAACATAAAGGCCCCAAACAGCGCATGGATGCCAATCAGCTCGGTGGTAAAGCTCGACAGGAACAGCAGCAGAAACACCGCCGCGACCAGGTTCTGGGACAAACCTTCGCGACTCGCACCGCGCTGACCGAGCCGTCGCAAAAGGGGCCTGACCACAAACCACATCCCAGCGATGTACACCACCGTCAGCAGCGTCGGACGAATCGACTCCGTAAAGCCGTGCGACTTGGTCGACGCCACCACAAACGCCAGCAGACACCACGCCAGCACATCGTTTATCGCCGCGCAGGTCAGCGCCACCGTCCCCACCTTCGAGTGCAGCATGCGCGCCGCCGACAAGATGCGCGCCAGCACTGGGAACGCCGTGATCGACAGCGCCGTGCCCAAAAACAGCGCAAACGACAGCGGCTTCACCTCCGGCGTCGACAGCGTCTGATACAGCAGCGTGGCCGTACCGCCGCCAATCGCAAACGGCACCGCAATCCCGGCCAAGCTGATAAGCAAGGAGGCCCGACCGTGCTTGCGCACCATGCTCGGGTCCAGCTCCAGCCCGACCAGGAACATGAACAGGATCAGACCCACCTGCGCAAAGATTTGGAGCAGCCCGAGTCCGGTTTTGGGAAACAGCGTGACCGTAAGCTCCGGCCACAGCCAGCCCAAAAGCGATGGTCCCAGCACGATGCCGGTCAGGATCTCGGCGATCACCATCGGCAGACCGATGTACCGAACCAGCAGGCCCAGTCCTCGCGCCAGCGCAATGATCACGACCGCTTGGGCCATAAACAGCGCCAGCGGACTGTGCCCGAGACTCTGTACGAGTATGGAAATCATAGGCCTTCACCTTGATACACGCCTTCGCCGAGGGGGTCAACGACGACGGACTTGCCGGTTTGTGACTTGACAACAGCGGGCCTGTCACGAAAAGGTTGGCCCCACATGCTGCGCCCTTTCTGTCGGCCATTCCGTCGCTGCACCCCTCTTTCTGCCCTGCTTGGTCCTCTGCTCGCGGTGGGCTGTCTGCCGGACCCGGACATCAAGGTGCCGGACTTCAAGCCCTCGGGCGTGGTGGACCTGGCGACCTCACGCTTGGATGCCGGTCCGCCGCCTGATTCCGGTCGCGTAAGCTGGCTGCCGGACCAGAGCGTTCGCAATGGCCAGACCTTGCGCGCCATCCTCAGCGACCCGAGTGGTCAGGTCTTTGCGGTCGGTCACGTCGGGACCATCCTCCGCCGCGGTGGCAGCAGTTGGATCAGCGAGCCCGCTGTCGATGCGGCCAAGGTTCTCACCAGCAATCTGTACGGGGCAGGTAGTAGTGGCAGCGACCTGTACGCCGTCGGAGAAGCGGGTGTCATCGTCAAGCGCGCCACCGACAAGTGGCAGCAGGAAGCCAAAGAGCTGGGCCTGACCACTTCACTGTTTGCGATCACCGCGACGACCAGCGGCGATCTGTATGCGGTCGGCGACGCGGGCACCATCCTTCGCAAGCCGATGGGCGGCGTCTGGTCCCGTGATTCAGTCGACGCCGGCCTTGCCAATGCCGACTTTCGCGCCGTCGTGGTCAGCCGGCCCGATGAGCTGTTCGCGGTCGGACTCGGCGGCGTCATCGCCCGACGCAGCGCTGGGAAGTGGAGCCCAGACAGCGTCCCCGTCGATGCTGGCGATCGTGGAAACTACTATGGCGTCGTCGTCACCAGCGAGAGCGTGTTTGTCGCAGGTGAGTACGGCCGCGTGCTCCGTCGCGATGCCGACAAATGGCGGCGCGAGTCGACCGTGCCCCAAAGCGGCCAGACCATCCATTTCTTGGCACTCGGGGCCTCGGGCTCGGATCTAACGGTAGTCGGCACACTCGGCACCATCCAGCGACGCGACGGCAGCACCAAAACCTGGACCCTCGAAGACAGCAGCACCCTCCTCACCCTGAGCGGCCTTTCGACGGCCCAGCCCCTTCGCGCCGTTGGTGCTCAAGGCACCGTGGTGGTGCGCAAGTGAGCGTCAGCGCCTCTCAGTCCCCGGCGTCCAACGAAAGTCGACCCATGATTCAGCATCCTGTGATTGCCATTGATGGGCCCGCCGGGGCCGGAAAGTCTACCGTCGCCCGAGCGCTCGCCCGTCGGCTGGGGTTTTTCCTCCTCGACACGGGTGCTATCTATCGCAGCCTGGCCCTCTTCGCGCAGCAGCAAGGCGTGTCCTGGGCGGACGGTCCGCGACTTGGGGCGCTCGCAGAAACCCTCCCGATTCGTTTTGGTCGCGGGGAGGAGGACGGCGCGGTCTTTTTGGCCGACCAAACGGTGACCACGGCCATTCGCACGCCCGAAGTCTCGCTCGGTGCCTCTCAGGTCTCGGCCCATCCCGAGGTACGTGCGATGCTGCTCGGCCTACAGCGTCACCTGTCCCGCAGCGGCCCCTGTGTCGTGGAGGGTCGTGACATCGGCACAGTGGTGCTGCCTGACGCGCCACTCAAAATCTTTCTGACCGCTTCGCCCGAAGTCCGCGCCGAGCGGCGGCAAAAAGAACTGGAAGCCCGAGGCGTCAAGGCCGATGCCACCGCCACCCGTCGCGAACAAGAGGAACGCGACCGCCGGGATCTGACCCGCGCCACCGCTCCACTCAAGTGTGCGGAGGACGCCGTGCTCTTCGACACCAGCGAGCACTCGATCGAACAAGTCATCGACGAACTGGTGGCCACCGCCAAGCAGCGACTCAGCCTCTAGACCCTCGCCCCCTAAGACGAGGGGTAGCGGAAGATGGTGAGTCCACTGCGACCACTCGCAGCCAGTCGCTGACAGAGCTGGTCAATCTCAGTATCGAAGTCGACCAGCACCGGGCCTTGGCCCCTGCCTCTTTCAACCTGTGCGACGGCTACCCACTGACCCGCCAATTGAAACTGCGGGCCTTCACTCGTGTCGGTCTGCGGCATGTCGATATTGGCCTCGGTGGAAGACGCCACCGTAGGATCCTTTGCTACATCCATAAGGCCCGGCGCGTCAAGCCGCAACCCTGCGAAAATACAGCTTTTCTCTACTTTGCAGGTTTGGTGGGCAGCGGGTTGCCCTCGGCATCGCGGAACTGGACGTCGGTGACCCCGAGCGCTTGTGGCAACTTCGGCAAAAGCTTCTGCACATCACCCACAATCACGATGGTCGCTTCCTCTGGATGCAGGCGGCTTTTGCTGACCTCTTGGAGCCGTGCCGGCGTGGCCGTCTGCGCCCCGGCGAGCAGCCGTGCAAACTCGTCCGCCGGCAAGCGATTGCGCGCAAAGCCCGCATACAGTTGCGAAAGTCCGGCGGTTCGCTCGCTCTGCATCACCAGCCGCTGAATCGCACCGTTTTTGGCACTTGCCAGCTCCTCGGCAGAGCACATCTCGTCGCGCAGTCTTCGCTCCTCGGACCGTAGCTCGACCACCGATTCAGTGGTCACGTCGCTGCGCACCGCAGCTTGCGCCACCCAAAAGCCCAGCCCATCCATCCGCATCACCTGCGAGCGTGCTCCGTAGGTGTAGCCGTGCTTTTCACGCAGGTTTTGGTTGAGCCGACTCGTGAACATCCCCCCAAGCAGCACGTTGGCCATGTCCATCACCGGTCGCTCCGGATCGAGCGCGCCCGGTACCAAGTTGGCGAAACGAACCTCGGCCTGCGGCGCGCCCGGCCTATCGACCAGCACCAACCCTCGCTGAGGCCGAGGCGGCGTACGCACCGGTCGAGCCAGCGGAGTCGACGGCGGCGCCAGCGGCAACCGCCCGAGCACGCCCAGTAGCTTGTCGGCCTGCGCCTGGCTCAACTCGAAGTCACCGGCAATCACGATTTTCCACGAGCGCGGCGGATAGAAGCTCTGGTGAAACGCCCGCAGATCCGATCCTGACAGCTTTTGCAGCGTCGCCGCCGTGCCCTGCGGCCATCGTCCATACGGATCGCTTGCACCATAGAGGCTACTGCGCAGCACCCGATCGGCCACCGAGGCGGGTTCATCCTTCTTTTGCTCTAGGCTCGCCAGCCGCTCACCACGCACCCGCGACCACTCGGCTTCCTCGAAGCGAGGCCGCAGCAGTGCTTCGTAAAACAGCGAGGATGCCTCGGCGTAGGTCTGCCCGAGCACTCCCATTGTTAAAAGCGTGGTATCCGACGTCACCTGCGCCTTCCAGGTTGCGCCCGCCGCTTGCATCGCTTGTGCCCAGTCGAGGCCGCTCCGCTTGTCGCTGCCTTCGCTGAGCATCGTCGCCACTGCATCGGCCAGACCGGACTTTGCCGCCACCGCATCGGCTTCACCAACCGGAATCGATACCGCCGTCTCGATGAGTGGGGTGCCGGTTCGCTTCACCAGCGTCACATCCACCCCATGAACCCGGAAATGCGCGCTCGGTGGTGGGGTCGGTGGCTTGAGAGCGAGCGGCTTCGGTGCCTTCGATAGATCAATGGGGGCCCGCATCGGCTGACCAACCGGCGCAGCTTTACCCGGCGGTTTTGCCGCCTGTTTGGGGGGTGACTCGCTCGGCTTTGCCGGCTCCGCTTGCGTCACCGCCCCCGTCCTTGGCACCACCGAGATTTGCAGCCGTCGCCAGCGCTCACCGATCCCCAAATCCTGCGCTCGCGAAAGGATGCTCGCGGGCGTCGCCGACTGAAGCTTCCCAACGAGCTGCGGCAGCGCATTCGGATCCCCCAGCCACGCATTGAGCTGCTGAATCCACAGCGACTGTCCGAGCGGCGTCTCAATGTCCCGTGCCAGCTCCAAAAGCCGCAGGTTCCGCGCCCGCAGGATCTCATCGGCACTCGGCGGCGCACTCGCAAACGCCGCAAGCTCGCGCTCCACCGCTTGCGAGAGCTGCTCCGCCGTCACGCCCTGTTGCGCCGTCACCGTCACCCCCAGCACCGAGCCAAGCTGCTGCGGATCGACCTCGACCTCGACCGTCTGCGCCAGCTTTTGCTCGATGACCAGCTTGCGATGCAGTCGACTGGCGCGCCCTTTCCCCAGCACATCGCCAAGGAGCACCGTCTCGGCATAGTCCGGGCTACCGACCGCTGGCGCATGCCACAGCAGGTAGACTCGCGGCAGGGCCACTTGGTCTTGCACGACAATCTTCTGCTCGACCGGCACCACCATCGACGGAACCCCACCCCCTAGCGAGGGCGACACCGGCTTCGGTCGCTTGGGCATCCACCCGAAGTAGGTCTGGACGAGCCGCTTCGCTTCCTCGGGATTGAAGTCGCCGACAATCGCCAGCGTCGCATTCGACGGCGTGTAGAACTTGTAAAAGAACTGCTTGACGTCGCTGGTACTGGCCGCGATCAAGTCCTCGTGCGAGCCGATGATTGGCCACGAATAGGGATGCCCCGCTGGATACATCGCCGAGGAAACCCGCAGCTCGGCCATTCCGTACGGTCGATTTTCGTACGACTGCCGCCGCTCGTTGCGCACCACCTCGCGCTGGAGACTGACCTTTTCGTCGGTCATCGTCTCCGGCAGGTTGGTAAGGCGCTCGGCTTCCAGCCAGAGCAGCGTCGGGAGCAGATGGCTCGGCCCGAAGTCAAAGTAGAACGTCCGATCGGTGCTGGTCGTCGCGTTGTTGCCGCCGCCCTCCGACTCCATGATCGCGTCGAAGCGGTTGTTCGGCACGTGGCGCGTTCCCATGAACATCAGGTGTTCATACAGGTGCGCAAAGCCGGTACGACCGGGCGCTTCATCGCGTGAACCGACCGAAAACCACAGCGACACCACCACCCGAGGCACGGACGGATCGCGACGGAGCAGCACGGTCATGCCACTCGGCAGCGTGTAGCGTTCCGCCGTGAGCGCAAACGGATCACGCCCCGCTGGCGCTGGGGTCGCTGCCGCTTTGGGAACAGGTGCGGATACAGGTGGCGCGGCAGACGGCGCAGAGGACACAAGGCCGACGGTGAGCAGCAGGGCGACGGTCAGCTTGCGCATGGCTACAGCTCCATTTCCAGGCTCGGACGCGGATCGGTAAGCGGCCTGGGCCGAAACAGCAGCACGTTGCGACCGATCACCTGCACCAGCGCGGCGCGGCACTGCTTGGCCAGCTCCGTCGCCAGCTCGTGACGATCCCCCGGCACCGTTTCGAGCAGCTTCAGCTTCACCAGCTCGTGCTGCTCCAGCACCGTCGCAATCGCAGACAAAAGCCCTTCGCTGATGCCGTCTTTGCCAATCTGAACCACCGGTTGCAGGTGATGGCCCAGGCCGCGCAAGATCGTGCGCTGGCGATTGTCGAGCACCGGCGCTCCTCCGGCAGCGGACATCGTCTTGGACTTGCGACGCTTGGGCGCTTCGGTGGTGCGGCTCGGCTTAGAACGGGTACCCGACCGGCGGTCGGAGCTTGGCTTTGACATGCCGCAGAAGCTAGCAAATTGCCTGCGCACAGGGGGAACAACTTCGCGGGACGCCGAACGCGACGCACACGAGACGGCGACAGACTCAGGATGGCGGCCACTGTACAATGGATGGTGACACGCTGCGGGGGTCTCCATGTCGAGGTCATTCTTTGAAGCCTTGCGTCATCCGAGTGAGGCCCCGTTTCTGTACACCTGCATGCAGCGTCCACAGGATCGGGCGGCTCGACAGCGCTATCTCCAGTTTCTCGCCGCCGAGGGTGATGTTCGCGGTGAAGCGCTGCGCCTGCACGGGCTCCTCACCGAGCCCGAATACGCCAACGCCTTGCCCTCCGCAGAGTCTGCTCATCACCGCGCCTCGCTGCGCAAGCTGCTGCCACTCATCGATGGGGTGTGGTGGGCCACTGTCACCGGTGCCCCCCAGGTCTATCAATGCGGCAGCGCGCCCAACGCACAGACTCCCCAGGTCCGCTTCCGCTTCGAGTGTCCAAACAACTGGAACACGCTCGAACCAACAGACCAGGCCGACCGTCGTTTCTGCCCAAGCTGCGGCGAACACGTCTACTTTGCGGACTCGGTCAGCCGCGCCGAACAGCTCGCCAGACAGGGTGCCTGTATCGCCGTCCCTGCCCAGCTCACCGACAAGCTCGCCAAGAACCTCACCGAACACTGCGTCGGTCGACCGGACTGGCGCAAGATGTGGGCCGAGCGAATCTTTGGCGAGGACCGCGAAGGGTAGGACCGAACCCTAGGGCTTTACGACTGCGGCGGTCTGGCCAAACAGGATCTTCTTCGCGGCGTCGCTGACCGTAGGCGCGGTGTTGATCTCCTTGGCACGAGCGTAGGCGCGGATGGTGCCCGGTCGCGCTTTGATCGCTTCCATCCAGCGCGCAAGGTGGGGGAAGTCTTGCAGGTTCTGTCCCTGCCGCTCGTACAGCACCGTCCACGGATAGCAGGCCATGTCCGCGATCGAATACTCCCCAGCGACAAACTCACGATCGGCGAGCCGCTTGTTGAGCACTCCGTACAGGCGGTTGGTCTCGTTTACGTAGCGCGTGATCGCGTAGGGAATCTTTTCCGGTGCGTACTGGCCAAAGTGGTGATTCTGCCCAGCCATCGGCCCGAGACCCGCCATCTGCCAAAACAACCACTGGAGCACATCGGCCCGACCGCGCAGATCCCCAGGAATGAACTGTCCGACCTTGTCTGCCAGGTAGAGCAGAATCGCCCCCGACTCGAACACAGAGACCGGCGCACCCCCATCCGAAGGGGCGTTGTCGACAATCGCTGGAATGCGATTGTTCGGTGAGATCGCCAGAAACTCCGGCTTGAACTGTTCGCCGGTTCCGATGCTCACCGGAATGATGCGGTAGGGCAACCCCGCCTCTTCCAAAAACATCGTGATCTTGTGCCCATTTGGAGTCGTCCAGTAATACAGGTCAATCATGTGGTCCTCGTGCGGTTCGGAAGGAAAAGCCACCTAGAGCCTGCCGTAGATGGCATACGGACGCCAGCCCCTTCACAAAACCCTTGTGCTACGGTGCGGCGATGTTGGCGCTCACGGGCAAACGAAGGATGGTGCACAGAGCGTCGGTTGGGTCGGGACTCCTGCTCGGGACCGCTCTTGTGGCCATCGGCACCGGCTGTGGGCCCGACCGGGCCGAAGAGGATGATACGGAACAGACCCGCGATGCAGGTGTGAAGCCTCCTCTGCGCGAGATCGAAAACGCCGATGGCTGCCGAGGTCTTCCGTGCAAAGAAGAGGTCGGCTGTGCAGGCAATGCCCTGTGTCTGCATGGCGTCTGTCTCCCAAACCTCGGTAACTGCCAGAGCGGCGACGATTGCTCAAACGATCAGCGCTGCTACGACGGCGGCTGCGTGCCGTTTGATTCCTGCTCACGCATCGCCCCGATCGATCCCCGCTGCTTAGGGGGTTCCTTTTCTCCCGAGCAGTTCCGCGCCCCGATCGTGTCCTGTCACCTCCGCGACCTGCAAGTGATGTCGACGCCGATCGTTGCCGACCTTGATCAAGACGGCCAGCCCGAGGTCATCGCCACCGCTTTCCCCGACATCCTCGTCGCGCTGCGGCCCAGCGACTGTTCGGTGCGATTTCAGCGCAAAGGACTCTCTCTTTTGTCCGATGGCCAAGCGCAAGTGGCGGCGGCAGACCTCGATGGCGATGGCTTCGCAGAGATCGTCACCCTCGATGCCGAGCGACGGATTCTGGTCTTCGATCATCGAGGCCAGCTACTCGCCCGGGCGGATGTTCCGGTTCGCGAGCGCAATCCCGCAGGCCCCGATCTGTGGAGCGCCCCAACCATCGCGGACATCGATGGGACACCTCCCGCAGAGATCATTGTCGGAAGCCAAGTGGCGCGATTCTGGAGTGGACCCCCAGCGCGGGTGCAAGTCCTGTGGACGCAGCCCAATCTGTCGGCCTCCTGGGGATCGGTTCCGGTGGTGGCCGATCTCGATGGCGATGGTGTGGCCGAGGTCATCAGCAGCGACCGCATCTACGATGGCAAGACCGGCGCCGACAAGACCCCCAGCGCCCTTTCGGACGACCCCTTTTACGCGCAAGTGGCCGACTTTACCGGCGACAAAAAGCCGGATCTGTTGCTGGTGGAATCGACGCAGGCATCCCAGACCCTCCGCGTCTACGACTACGCACAGAAGCGCACCGTGTTTGGTCCCTATACCCTCATCGACAGCGATGGCATCTGGGGCGGTCCGGCGGTGATCACCGATCTGGATCGCGATGGCATTCCCGACTTTGCGGTGGCATCGGCCAAGCGATTGACCGCCTATGCCCTGCGCTGTGCCAAGACTCCCAAGCCGCTCGGCTGCTCCGGCATAAAACCCGGTGTCCTGTGGTCACGTCCAGTCGATGATTACTCGTCGGGAAGCGCGGGCATTGCGGCCCTGGATCTGAACAGTGATGGCGTGCCCGAGCTGGTGCATCGCGATGAGTGCTGGCTGCGGATCTTTTCGGGCCTCGATGGTCGCGCCTTGGCTGCTCGCTCGGTGATGAGCAGCACCGGCATCGAGCTTCCCGTCCTGGCCGATGCCGACGGCGATGGCCGCGCCGATCTCGTGGTCACGAGCGATGTCCCAAACGACAACCTCGGGGCCTGCATGCGAGTCGGACAGCCCGAAGCCGACACCCGCACGCCCTGGGGAGGAGTCGGCGGCGGCATCTTGGTCTTGCGAGATCCCCAAAACCGCTGGACCAAGACCCGCCCGGTGTGGAACCAGCACGCCTACCATCAGAGCCACATCAGCGACGCGCTGACCGTCCCGATTCCGACCCCGGACTCTTGGCTATCCCACAACTCCTTTCGCCAAAACACCGCCGAGGTCTCACCGCCCGGCCAGATTCCCGCCAAGTACGATCTGACCGCCCGCTTTCAGCTCAACAGTCCGAGCCGTGACTGCCGCAGCGAGTGGCACCTGTCCGCACTCCTATGCAACCGAGGTGGAGCCCGCACGCCCGTCCCGGTATTTGGCACCTTCTACGATGGCGATCCCCGCAGCGGAGCCCAAGTGGCCTGCACCGCGAAGCTCACCACCCCGCTCGAGTCCGGGGAGTGTACCGACCTCGCCTGCGAATGGCCGAGCGCCCGCCCCGGACCCCGGACTCTGTTTCTGCGAGTAGGCGATGACGGCCAGGGAACTCTCGACACCGCGCAGTGCAGCACCGGCAACGACCTGGCGATCTGGCATCAGGCAAGTTGCACCGAGCCGCCCCGCTAAGCACTGTGTAGTCTCAGTCCCCGCACACCACACCGCTACATGACCGCTACAAGCCCATCCCGCAACCGCACACGCCTGCTTCGCTCAGCGCTTTCGGAGTAAGGCGAGGGTGATGTCGCAGCGATCGCTGGCCCCATAGGGCACTCGTTCCAGCGTCTGCCAACCACAGCGGCTTAAGCACTCGATCAGTGGCTCGCATTCGTACCGTCGATTCCGAAAGACCGCAAAGCGTCGCTTCTGGGGCGAGCCTTGGGTAGAGACATGCGCCACGTACGCCAGCTCATAACAACCTCGGATCAACCCATCGGTGTTGATCTCCAACGACAGCTCCACATCGGTGACGCCCTTCACATATCGATAGAGCGGACCGGCTAGTAAGGTCCGTGAACCCGCATGTATGCCCGCTCGGAGATTTGGATCTTGTTCCCGAATCAACTCGGGGCTATCCGCCGGAGCGTAGGCATTGGTGAAGTCCAACACGAAGAAGTCGCCAGCGGCGGCAGATGCCATCGTGTCCCGGAAGAACCGCACTTCATTGTCCAGGTTCGCAAGCGTACAGCCGAGCATGGTGAATACCCGCGTGCGGGTACGGACATCTCGCTCCGAATACAGCGGGTACTTTGGCAGATCGTGAAAGTTACCGTGCAGCGCCACGATGCTCGTCACCGACTTGCCGAGGATATCGCGGGCGTTGTTATGACCCACGGTCAGCAGCAGATGGCTGATGTCGAGCAGAAACAGCCGCACGTCCGTGATTCCATGTCGCCGCCCGTGCTGAATCAGCGACTCCACCAGCTTGGACTCTCGCTTGGCGTCGCCGCAGCCGAGTGCAATCACATCCAAACCCCCTGCCCCTGCGGACGATGCAATCCGCTGCGCCAGGTGCTCTAAGGGAATGGTGTTGCTAAATGCCTTGGCGTAGCTCGGCGATTCACAGATATCGAGAAAGTCCTTCGCGCTCTGATAGTCCAAGTATGCGGTGGTCTGCTCCAAGGCCCCGCCCGAGCTATTGAGCTGCTCTACCATCGATGTGATGAGCTGCGCCGGATCATAGTGCGGGGCCAGCCATGACGTCGGAATGATGCTGTCCCCGGTCGGATCGGCGGTGATGTCTTCCAGCCGTAACCCGAGCGGCGGCGAAGCGAGCAGGCGCAGTAGCACTTCCCGACTCGGCCTCCGCTGTCCGCTTTCGATCGCTCGAACCATCGCCTCGCTGATGTCGATCAGCTCCGCCAGTTCCTTCTGTCCCAGGTTCGCCTGCATCCGCTTGCGCTTGAGCTGCTTGGCCAGGCGCGCCCAGTCGACCTTCACGCTGCCATCGACCCACGGCTCCTCTTCATCATCGCCACCGCGCAGACAGAGCTGCGCTTTTTGCAGATGCATCACGCTTTCTCGCAGCGCATGGTGCTTCGGATTCAGCGCCAGCAGCCGCTGTCCGTGGTTCAAGACCTCTGCCACCTGTCGCCGCAGCTCGCGCAGCGCCGCCGTCACTTCACTGCTCGGGGCATCCGTCCCGCCCGTCGCCACCCGCGCCACACTCTCCGCACTTGCATCCATCGGCTGGACTTACCACGCGCCTTCCGGGTGCCGCAAGGAACGCCCGTGTCGTAGCGGTCCCATGGAGGCCGCTGTAGCGGTCATTTCGCTGCCCGTACCCAGCGGCCGATCCGATTGTGGCCTGGCTTTTTCACCCAAGGAGCCGTACCCATGGAAACCGCCGAAGCAAAGAGTCTGTCCCCCTCTGGTTCGCCCGTCTCGCCCGCCACCTCCGGCCCGTCCGACCCCACCACCGATCACGCCGAGCCCGCCGAGCCCGCCGCGCAGAGTCCGCCCAAGCCCAAAGCCCACCGAGGCTTTGCGGCCATGAATCGCGAAGCCCATCGCCTGCTCGCCAGCGCCGGTGGCAAGAGCGCCCACGCCTACGGACTCGCGCACCGCTTCACCCCCGAACAGGCCCGCGAGGCTGGAAAAAAAGGAGGTGCCAAGACCGCCGAAGATCGCGCCCACATGGCCGAAATCGGTCGCAAGGGCGGCATCGCCAAAGGAGAAAGTTATTTATTTTCCACCGTCGGAAAAACCGCAAAGAAATCCTAGGCTTCGGTTGCAGCACAGAGCGCCTCCGCTAGTTTTTTCGGGGCCCGCTTCCTTCCACTTCACAAGGGCAATGAAAGGAACCTGTTATGGGAGTTCTCATCAATAAAAAGGCCGCGATCGATGACATCGTCAGTGACTGTCGCAGCACCCTGACTGCCGCCGAGGCACGCGGCGGAACCATTGCGACCCTGGCCCAGCAGTATCTGAAGGGTCCGCTGGGAGTCTTCGATCTGGTCGATCAGCGCGTACGCAGCGCCCAGTCTGTGCTGACCCCACTGCTTGCCCAGCTTGATGTCAAAGACGAGGAATCGGACGGCCTGCTCGGGCGAGTCTCGGATGACATCTGGAACGACATCGGTCGTCCCGCTTCCGACCCGACGTTTTCGCTGCTGTTTCCCGATGGGATTGGCTTTTATACCGATGGCCCCGATGACGAGCAGCCGATCAAAATGGAGCTACTCGCCGAGCTACTCGAAGCCAACCTGCACCCCAAGCTCGATGGCAAGAAAGCCAAATCGCTCGGCAAGCAGATTCGCGACTCCGCCAAGGCCCTGCGTACGGCGGTCGAGCAGGTCCAGACTCCGCGTGCGCAAGTGGCGATGCTCAGCCGAGCGCGCTCCGCAATTGCCCGCAGCCTGCAAATCTCGCTGGTGAACCTCAAGCGCCACTACAAGGCGACCGGCATCAGCGATGCCCAGATCCACAGCATCATGCCCGACCGCAGCCGCCCGGCGGCCAAACCCGCAGCCGCCCCGCAGCCGCCCGCCCCGCCCGCGCCTCCGCACACCTAACCCCCCCGCTTTCCGGCTTCCATTTGGAATGGAAGCCCATTCCCTGTCCGCTTTCCCGCTTCCATCCACGATGGAACCCGTTTTCCAAGCAGAAAGGTCGTTCCATTCGCAATGGAAGCCGAGATCCTGTCCAGGATCGGGCTTCCATTCCCAATGGATCTCGATTTCCGGTCTGGTTCCAGCCTTCCATCTGAAATGGAACCCGAATTCCGAGCGAAGCGCCCACTTCCATTCCCAATGGAACCCAGTTTCCGCCCTCCCCCTCCGATCCATTCACAATGGAAGCGGCTTTTTGCGCGGACGCAGCCAGTTTGCGCGCTGGATTCGCGGTTTCTAACCGATCTTTGGAAATCCATCCATGGATGAAAGTGTGCTCAACGCGGCTTTCAGATCGGCCCAGAACGCCCTAAATGCCTCCAGCTCATGAAGTGCACTGAAGTCACGAATGCACTCGGCCACACGATGCACCATGAATGCTTGTTCCTGCTTGAAACGTTTGCGGCGGCGTTGACCCAGTGTTCCGGCCGCATCCATGAGCAGCCGCTCCAGGTCCTTCTTCGGGTCGGGCAATCTCTCGATATCTCTGGTTCGTGGCAGTTCGATGGCAGTCCGACCATTGGGGTTGCCACTTGCAATCCGCAGGGCTTCCGCGTCGATCAAAAGCCACGCTTCTGTCATCCGTACCGGGATAACCGGCACAACATAGTCAACTCTTGGGACTTCCGTGCGTCTCGCTGCTAGTGGTAGCCGTTCGGCATCTCGATGCACGAAGATCAACGCCGGTTTGTACTTGTTTCGTACATCTTCTACCGTGGCATCTACAGCGCAGCTCCCGCGATGCACAAACGGTTGGGGAGCAAAGTCTATCTGTGGAGCCAACCGTCGCAGTGACCACGATAAGATGGGCAACAGCGCACGGTCAGACGTACCGTCACCAATCAGGGCATAGTCGATAACTTGCATCACTCGGCAGTTCCGATTTGGAGCGCAAGTTGTTGCCCTTTTAGGCCTTCTCCGAGCGGGGCTCCACCGAGGAAATCATAGAGGCGCTTTGGAGAGATAGCACCATGGTCTCCACGCCACGTCCCGCTCACCGGACGAACACGAGCATGGCGTCCATCTGGTCCATCAACCGGCTCGACAAAGAGAATTTGATCCTCATCGAGCTGACGAGCGACATCGGGAGAGTGGGTATTTAGTATCACCTGGCGCAGCGGGTTATCGATGGCCACAGGCATTGATGGATCGACCGCGAAGTCACGCAGGAGCATAACCATGTCTCGTACGCGGCTTGGATGCATGCCATTTTCTGGCTCTTCCATGCACAGGACCGTACTTGACACCGGATCAAGTTGCATGGTGACTAGCGCGAGAAACCGAAGTGTACCGTCGGATAGCGACCTTGCGCTAAGCTCTTGTGCACAACCGCCCATGCGGGCAAGCAGGACGAGCTGCTGACGTGCTTCATCTCGATCGACACGTAGAGACTTAATGTCAGGTACCAATGCAGAGAGTCGATTGGCTGCATCCTGCAGAGTCTGCCCCGGGGTTTGGTCTTCAGCCGCCAAACGCAGTAGCGTTGCGGCAATGTGCCCGCCTAGCTCATCTACACTCGAGGCCCCTCCGATCGGATCAGGAGCACGCATTGCAGAAGGTTCCAAATGAACTGCATGCCACGAAGCCATCTCGCGTCTGGCAGCAAGAACCGTTGGATACTCGGCAGCATTTGTTCCACCAACAACGGTTCTTGGTGATCGTCCGGCAGGAATGGCTCGGCCTCTGCTCCCGCCATCTTGATGAAGAGATACTACGATGGAGCCGTCAGGACGGGTCTCGGGGGAAACAAGAGGCCCAGCACGACGAGCTTTCCCCAGGACCGCTTTGCGAAACTCTGCTTCGTGTGCGAATCCAATGACTGATTTGCCATCGCTGAGCTTCAGGTTGGTGAGCTTCTCGTGTGTGAGTTCCAGGCGAGGAACGGGTACTTCGGAATAACGGAAGGCGACTTCATATCGAAGAAATCTAGCGGTCGGGTTCGCTGGTCGGCCAAAATCGTCCACGACGCTGCTCGGAACAATCATATCGGCGACAAACGACATCTCCCCCGCTGGGCCGGCTCCCCAAAAAAGATCGCGAGGACCGAAGGTTCCAAATGAGGGACTACGCACCGCCGCAGCGGCTCTGGGTATCTCATTATCTGCCAGCAGACGGAGAAACTGTATTGCGTCGAAAACATTCGACTTCCCCACTCCGTTATGGCCCACAAAGCACGTTAGAGGACCGAATTGCACATCGACGTCGAGCAGATTCTTGAAGCCCTTGATATGAAGCCGTAGCAGCATAGATTCTGACCTTACCTCGGGTTGAGGTCTTAGTAGCGGGTACCTGTATCACGAACCGAAAACAAGCTCTATCAAGTCGACGACCAACTGAGCGGCTCTGGAAGTTACTACCAGTCCGCTCATCTGAACCTCTTTGCTGCGTCGGTTTGCCCATCCCCCGTGCAGAATCGAGCCCTGTGCGCTCCCGCAGCCAGTTTGCGCGCTGGATTCGCGGTTTGGGGGTGGCTATTCTCCGCTTCCAACATGGCTTCCCAACCTGATTGTGATTCTTTGGGGCGAAGTCCTCGGTTGTTTACGCCGGGGCCGCTGTCGACGACGGCTTCGGTCAAGGCGGCGATGCAGATTGACCTGGGCTCTCGCGATCCGGCGTTCCTGTCTGCGGTGGCCGAGATCTGTAGCGAGCTGCTCGCCTTGGCCCAGGTGCACGAGCCCCACTATGCCGCCATCCCGATGCAGGGGAGCGGGACGTTTGCGGTCGAAGCGACGCTGGGCTCGGTCGTGGGACAGGTCGGTTCGCTGCTGATCTTGTCGAACGGGGCCTATGGCGACCGGCTGGCCGAGCTGGCCCGCACCCTCCAGATCCGACACATCGTGCGCCGCTTTGCCGAGACCCAGCCGCTCGATGCCGCCGTCCTCGCCGAGGTGAAGCAAAAGGAGCCGCAGCTTACCCACCTGGCCCTGGTCCACTGCGAGACGTCGACCGGCCAGGTGAACCCCCTGCCCGCGCTGTGTGCCGCCGCCCAGCAGGCCGGGCTGTCGGTGATCGTCGATGCGATGAGCAGCTTTGGCGCGATCCCGATTCCGCTCGGCGAGCTGGGAATCGACTTCCTGGTCACGTCCCCGAACAAGTGTCTGCAAGGTGTGCCGGGCTGCGGACTGGTCCTCGCCAGACGAGCCGCCCTGCCGAGCGGACGCGCCCACAGCCTGAGTCTGGACCTCTCCGCGCAGCTTGCCGGGCTGGACAAGACCGGGCAGTTTCGCTTCACGCCGCCGACCCATGTGCTGCTGGCGCTGCGGCAGGCCCTGCGCGAGCTTTCCGCAGAGGGTGGAGTGGCCGGACGGCGCGCCCGCTATCAAGGCAACTCCGACCGGCTACACCAGGGAATGGCGGCGCTCGGATTCCGCACCTTGTTACCGCCGAGCCAGCAGAGCCCCATCATCAGCGCCTTCTACTATCCCGATGACCCGCGCTTTGACTTCCCCGCGTTCTATCAGGCGCTGAGCGCACGCCGCCTGGTCATCTATCCCGGCAAGGTCAGCAGCGCCGCCTGCTTCCGAATTGGCACGATCGGCGACCTTCACCCGCCCGACTTCACCGCGCTGCTCACCGCCATCGCCGAAGTGCTGGCCGCCCAAGGGATCGCCGTGCCGCTCGCTCTCCCCACCGCAGCCACCCCCGAGAACCGCCCATGACCCACAGCCCTATACGCTCCGAGTCTTCGTCGTTTGTGCCGTTACAGGCCGTGATCTTCGACTGGGCCGGGACGGTCTGCGACTTCGGCAGCCTGGCCCCGGTCCTCGCCCTACACAAGCTGTTTGCGGCACAGGGCGTCCCGATTACCGCAGCCCAGGCCCGTGGACCGATGGGGCGGGCCAAGCGGGATCACATCGCCGACATCCTCGGTCTGGCGGACGTAGCGACACGCTGGCAGCAGATCCACGGGTCGCGTCCCGGCGAGGCCGAGATCGACCGCCTGTTTGCGCAGTTTCTACCGATGCAGCTTGCCGAGCTGCGCGAGCGGACGGAGCTGATTCCCGGCGTACTGCCGATGATGGCCGAGCTGCGCAGGCGTGGGCTCAAGGTGGGTTCGACGACCGGCTACACCGCCGAGATGATGGCCGAGCTGCGCCCCCTGGCCGCCGAGCGCGGCTATGTGCCCGACGCGGTGTGGACCGTATCCGATGTGAAAAAAGGACGCCCCGCGCCGTGGATGGCGGTGCGCTGTGCCGAGCAGCTCGGCGTGTGGCCGCTGTCCGCAATCGTCAAGGTCGGGGACACCGTGGCCGATGTCGCCGAGGGACTCAACGCCGGAATGTGGACGGTCGCCTTCGCCCGCTGCGGCAACGAAATCGGACTCGATGAGGCCCAGCTCGCCGCCCTGCCCGCTGCCGAGCAGGAGCAGCTTGTCACCGAAGCCAGAGCCAGGCTCCGCCAAGCCGGTGCCCACTTCGTAGTCGACGGCCCCAGCGACCTAGTCGCCACCCTAGACACCCTAGAGCTACGCCGAAGACGCGGGGATCGGCCGTAGCTCATGGATGACCCTTGCCGTCATCAGACGGGTATGTAAGGGTGTCGCCGAGGTGACGCATGACTCGCCACTGTTGGGAACAGGCCGCACGTAGGCATGCACGGGACGCGCAGACGTTGCTCGGCGCTACGCCACCAGCCTACGAAAATGCGGACCAGCTCTACGGATACTGTGCGGACAGCGTTGTGAACATTGTTGCCGATGTCGTGAGCGAAGCCCGGGGACTGCGCTTTGCACCGACCGACAAGGTTCACATCAACGCACGATGGGCTGAGCTGGCCTCTTTCCGGCAGACTCCAAAGCTGACCGAGCATCTAAAGAACCTCCCACGAAGCAACCCGTTTTCCGACTGGCATGTCAACCAGCGCTACGCTTGTGACAACAAGATCAGCAAAGATGTCGTCGAGAAGCATAAACAGGCGGCGTCCAAGCTGCTGTCCGTGCTCGAATCGCTCCAAGTAGCTGGCATCTTGAAAAAGAGTCTGTGATCTATGCCCACTGCGCTTCCCACGCCCGATCCATCGCCCGTGTTGTTCGACAAGGTGCTGCCGTTAGCAGCGGCCTTCGTCTTGGAACACACGGCGGTGCTGGGTGGCCAGCCCCTGTTGGTGCGAGATGTGTATGGCTGCGTGCGGATCGCAGTGGACGACCGGGAGCAGCCGCTCTTCACGGAGTCTCTGCAAGCTACAGCGTCCCAGTTCGATCAGCTTCTGGGACGCTACAGTCCGGGCCCGGACGAAAGTGACGTGTTCCTACTGGGCTCACGACTGTTTGACCCAGAGGCGGTCTTTTCCTCCCCTGACATCTTGTCCCTTCCCGAGCAGCCAGGCGTCAGGCTCCTAGAGCGGCAGATCACCGGACAAGACTGGCTCCGCCCCCCGCTATCCGCTCCACCGCAGTCGGGGAGTCCACAGCCACGTCGAGCAACCCTGTACGGAGTGAAGGGCGGTGTGGGACGGTCGACCGCGCTGGCCATCTGGGCAAAGCATCTGGCCGAAGTGCGAGGCAAACGCGTGCTGGTGGTCGATTTGGATCTGGAATCGCCCGGGATCAGCTCGATCCTGCTGCCGCCCGGACGGAGTCCTGATTTTGGCTTGGTCGACTACCTGATTGAAGAAGGCGTCGGACAGGGTGCCGTGATTCTTCCTCATATCTGCGCATCCAGCCCGTTTGCCGAGGGTTCACGCGGAGAAATCGTGGTGGTGCCGACTCATGGGGAAGCGCCCGGCGACTACCTGGCGAAGCTCAGCCGCATCTATCAGGGCATCCCGGATGGCCCGCCAGACTTCGCGTCGCGAATCTTCCTGGCCCTTATGAAGCTCGAAGAGCAGGTGAGGCCAGATGTGGTGCTCCTCGATAGTCGAGCAGGGCTGCACGACATCGCGGCCATGGCCATCACCCGACTGGATGCGCTGGCACTGCTGTTCGCGGTCAATACACCGCAGACCATGACGGGCTATCAGCTTCTGTTTGACAGCTTCCGCCGTCATCCCGAGCGCCTGCTGAGCTACCGCAACAATCTACAAGCCGTCGCTGCGCTCGTTCCAGATACCAATCGTCCCGAATATATGCGCTCGCTTCAGACGCGCCTGTACGATCTGTTTTCCAGGTCTGTGTACGAGTCCGAGCCTGAGCCAGACAAAGACTCACCGACCGATGATTGGACCGCCGAGTGTCACGAGGTCTGGAACTACTCGCTTGATGACTCCGACGCTCCGCATCAGCCGATCCCGATTCGCTGGTATCGGTGGTTCCTCGACTTCGATCCCGTGAATCAGCCGGAGGCCTTTGCGAAGGCTGAGGTTGAGGCCGCGTACGGCGACTTCACCAAAAGAGCCACGGAACTCCTGCTGGACAGAGCCGGTTAAACCATGGACTCCCGAACGTTTCGCTCGGCCTTCTTGAGCGCGATCCCCGCCCAAAACATCGGAGTGCCAGAGGCCAAGTACCTCTACATTCCGAAGACCCACCTGCGTGCGCTCCACCCGGACCATGCCCTGGTGCGGGGGATTCGCGGCGCGGGCAAGAGCGTCTGGTGGTCGGTCTTGCAGTTCGAGGACCTAAGCTGGCTCCTCAAGCAGATCTTCCCCTCCGCGATGATGCCGACGAGCATCGAGGTGAAGCCCGGCTTCGGCGAACAATTAAATCCGCAAGCATATCCGGGCCGCGACACCTTGGAGCTGCTGCTAACGTCACATCAGCCTCGGCTGATCTGGCGAACGGTTGTGCTGTGGGGAGTTCGAGCCATTCCGGAACATCTCGAAACCTGGACGGACCGGGTAGGCTGGGTGGCGCAGAATCCAGAGCTAGCGGAACGAAACCTCAGTACGGCGCATCAGCAGATGGCCCAGAAGCAGACGCTGGGGCTGTTTGTCTTCGATGCACTCGACCGCACTGCCACAACGTGGGACAGCAGGGCCAGGCTGCTCGATGGTCTGCTGGAAAACCTGCTCGAGTTTCGGTCTTTCCGGTTCATTCGCCTCAAGGCGTTTGTTCGGCCCGACATGCTGGTGGGACCAGAGATCGGACGCTTTCCCGATGCCTCGAAAGTGCTGACGGGTGCGATTGACTTGTCTTGGCCGCGAGCACAGCTCTTTGGACTCCTGTGGCAGTACCTGCTCAATGCGCCCACTGCCGAGGGGCAGCCGGGATTTCGCGAGCTGTGCAAGCAGGTATTCCACCAACGCCTGGGGCTGCACGAGGGCGTCTGGCACGGCTCGGACGAGATGAACACGGACGAAGAGACCCAGCGGTCGATCTTCGAGGTGCTCGCCGGGGAGTTTATGGGGAGCAATCGGCTTCGTGGCTATCCCTACACCTGGTTGCCGAACCACCTGGCCGATGCCTATGGTCAGGTGAGTCCGCGCTCGTTTCTGGCCGCGCTGCGAGAAGCCGCCGAAGACACGGACCGCTGCTACCCGCAGCACCCGCAGGCCCTTCACTATGAAGCGCTCAAGCGTGGTGTCCAAAAGGCCTCGCAGATCCGCGTGGAAGAGTTCGAGGAAGACTTCCCATGGATTCGCGAGGTCATGAAGCCGCTCAAGGAATTAACGGTTCCCTGCTCGCTGACTCAGATCGACGAGCGATGGGTCAAGGCCAAGCTCAAGCAGAAACTCGGTGAGCAGCGTCAAGGCGTACTACCAGGCCGCTCCAATGATTTTTCAGCAGGTCTTATCGAACAGCTTACGTCGGTAGGCATTTTCTCGCGCATGCCAGACCAGCGAATCAACCTGCCGGATGTCTATCGAGTGGGATTTGGCTTAAAGCGGCTCGGTGGCGTGAAGCCGCTGCGCTGAAGACGCGGGGATCGGCCGTCGTCACCGCTGGTCTCCGCACCAAGACTTACTGTTGAATCGGTCTCCCAAAGAAGTACAGCTGGCCAGGTCGGTAGGCTACCGATTCACGACTCTCCAGAAACTTCTGCGCACTGGCAGCCGCCATCTGGGGGTCGAAGCCTTCCGACGTTTCCCAGTCGGAGCAGTTGATACCCGTGGAAGCCTCAAACCTCTGGCGCAAGTCGACGGTAAGCTCGGGCCCATATTTGAGGTCGATGATCTCGCGGGCGAGCGCGATCACACCAAACAGACCGCCGCGAAAGATAGGTACATCTTCCCGACCAAGCCGTTGAGACAACGCTTGATAGCAAATGGTGGTCTTCTCGCAACAGGCCTGACACCCGATAGGTTGGTGGGGTCCATGCCGCACCGCCTGAAACGCGAACATCTGGTTTAGTCTACTTTCCAAATGAGCATACTTGGGGTTGTTGGCGTTTCGGCGGTAGGCCTCTAGTACGAGTGGGACATCGCAAAGCATGCTGCGGCGAAGGAGCCCCCAGCACAGCGAATAGGTCAGGTCGGGTGACGCCCCCCGACGGATTGTTTCTCGCCAGGGATCGAGGACGCAGTCATCTGCTGCGTCTGCGATCAGGTCAATGGCGGCACGTTGGAACATCGGCTCATTGTCCTTGCCGATCAAGGCAGACAAACCCTCTAGCGGAGTACGATTGCCCGACATCGCTGCACGAAGGCAGGTGTGCAGGGAAAGCCAGGGCCAGTCTCGATGAATCGTCAGCGCTGCTGAAGGTGGAGGCGTTGTCGACCGAACAAAGTACCCACCTCGGAACGGCTCGAAGCCGAGAGGTAGGGCGAAGTAGTCGTCCACATCGAAGATCGTGCGCACCTCAGGCACATCCATTCCTCGATTGGGTGGGTACGCCGCGAAAATCTGCGCAGCAGATCCGACATCTTCGATAAAGTGGCCCATAAAAATGTGCTGGCCGACTGGGTAGCCGTTGGCCTTCCCAGATTCATGGAAGAGCTCAAGATCCGCCCTGGCTTGGAGCAAGTTGACTTTGCCATGGGTGAACCACTTGCTGCATGACAGTCCCGTGGTCACCTCGAATTTGTGGCGATCGTCTGGATCCAACAAGCCCTTGCGAAGATCCTTCAGCATCGCCGTCACGAGGGATCCAAGCGCAAATGCGCGGCCACGGTAGACATGGATCAGATTGGTTCCGAGTTCGTTCCATAGACGGAAGTAGCGCTCCGCAACCGCCGTCCGATACTCTTCCCATTGCTCCTCTGGAGGCGCGGATAAGGACTCCTCGGCAGGCTTGGTAAGAAGCCAGTCCAGCATCATAGGAATGCTGTCGGAGTCGGTGTGTCTCCGGTTCATCTCATAGAACCGGAACAACACCGGAACATCCGCCAGTCGCCCTCTCGCAGCCAACGCGGTGACGATATCTAGACCGCGATCGAATGAGGTACTCTTCTGAAGAGTAAGAACCAGGGCTTCAAGATCGGCTGCGGTTCCGGCGTCTGCCACCACGCTACAAGCGACGCCGTGAAGTTCAGTATCGCGAGTTTGCCCGATGAGTTCCCTCACTACCTGGCTCACCAGCCCAAATGCTCCGTGGCGTGCTTGCGTGATGGTGGCCCTTAGTAGGCCCCATTCGTCACGGGGAGCAGGGTGGCGTGCAGCCTGTTGTAAGTCCTCGGCAGGGAATGCGTCGTAGCCTGCGCCGTACCAGTCAAACGAACGTTCATCATCCATCGGACTTATCCCAACTTCTGGAAGTCAGTAAATTCGGCTTCCAGTTTCTTACAGGCTGGACACAATTTCTTGTCGAGGGTCAAGTTCCCCTGACCCGTAGGGCATCCACCGGCACTTTTGGGGGTGAGGTGGTTCACTTGATCATCCTCTTCCATCTCTCTCAGAGGCGGAATACGGTCTGCACTGGCTTTTTGTTGCTGCGCTTTCCTGTAGTTTCGCCATTTGCTATCGATGCTTTTATGCTGCTTCTGACGCTCGTCACCCTTGGACGGTTGTTTATGGTAGACATCGCAAGGAGGACTAGGGGCAACCGGAGGGCAACCACAGCTTTTGGCAGCTACTGCTTTGCGGCTTAACTCTTTGTACTCTCTCAGCTTTTTGTCACGCCAGGCGTTCTGTTCAGCGAGTTCGGCTTCTTTTTTAGCAAGCTTGAATCCGGCGGCAGTGATTGCATCAGCGTCCCCACCCTTCAGCGCGTTCGCCAGCGCCTGCTTGTTCGCGTCGATGCCCTTCTGAATGCCTTGGCTTCTGCGCGCAGACTCCTCTTGGATATTGTCCTCATACCACTCATCACGATGCATATCTGCGCCATCGGAATGCTGAGGGCCGTTGCAGCAGGCGCACTTCTTGTCTGCGATGGCTTGGGTGGCAGCAGCCTGCATTTCAGCATTGGGGAAAGGTGGCGTGCTGCCCGGATAGCTGGCGTGATTGCTGGTGGTGAGGTCGAGATGCCGGCAGACATTCTTGCCCTCGACCATCACGTCCATCGAGTGGGCCGCAAAGTAGGTCTTGCCCGAGATGGTATGGGTGATCACTGCGCCACCAAAGTTGCGGGTCGCCGCTTCATTTCCCAAGGGAGAGGACTGATAAAAGCTCTGTCCCTTGAGAGCGAGCGGCTTGACGCCAATCTTCACGGTCGTGCTTCCGTCCTGTAGATCCTTGGCAAACGACGTGTTGGGATACGGCACTGGCACGGGCCCGGCGGGCGGCGGCGGTGGGCTCAGACACACATCGGGAAACGCGGCCAGCACTTTGCCATCGCCCGCCTTGTGGGCGATCTCCATGTTGTTAGCGAACACGTTTTTGCCCATGTGGATGCGCTCCTCTACTGAACGCTGGTGAATACGACGGCGGCGCGAGCACCTTGTTCGTTACCAGCACAGGCCAACGCTCGCGGACCGGGTGCATACTGTCGTTGCCAGGCAGCCATGGCCCACAGCAGGCTGCATAGCCCTGCGGCGGCTCCGGTATCACCCAACGACTCTGCGGGGAGCCAGAGCGGGAAGTCGGGCTTCCGTTCAAGAAGCAGCCGAGACACGAGCAGCGCTTGCTCTTTGAAGTGGAAGCTCTCGCCTGCGGCATCGGACAGCCGGAAGTCGAGGTCGTGCAGCTGCAAGCTGGCCTCCGACAGCGCCGCACGGACTGCGGCAATCAGTCCATCCGCACGCAACGGGATCTCGTTGCCAAGAAGCGACGGCTCCGTTGCAAACCCGACCCCACAGAGTTGAGCGAGCGCGTCGCGGCTGTCTTGGCTGAGCATCAGCGCGGCAGCGGCCTCGCCCGGAATCAGTCCGTCGGAGTTGCCTTCCACGATCAAGCGGTCCTGCTCCGCCAGTGGGAGCAGCCTCCACGCAGAGAGCAAGGAGTCGGCTGCCGCTACGACACACGGCACGCCAGCACGGACGCTCGCACGGCCCAGATCGAGCGCCAGGTAACCACCGCAGGCACCTCCTGTCAGGAGGTGGAGGTTGTCCGGCGAAAGCTGTAGGCCGAGCGTTCGGGACAACGCTTCACAAGCAAACGCAGCAGAGTAAGCTTGGCCACCGCGTGCCGGTGGAAGTGTCAGAAACAACGGCATCCGCTGGAGCACCACTGGTCCACCCCGGTGTCGTGTGACGTCTCGCAGCGCGTGGGTGAGCAGAAACAGCCACCGCTCCTCATACGAGGAATCCTCGGACAGCAAGTCGCGTAGAGAGGACGCGACGATCTCTCGACCTTGGTTGTCACGGTATGCAGAACTGCTCTTGCGCGTGATCCCGGCACGCATGGCCGCGCAGGCGCAAGCCCAAGTCATGCCAACCGGACAGGCCAGCCCTGCGGCACTCACGTAGACTGGTGCAGACGTCATGATCGTCCTTCGCGGCGCTGGCGGAGCCACCGGATGGCATCGGCCAGCCCTGCAAAGCGGGGCTTTCCGTTGCGGTAACCGACGGGTCGACGGCCCTCACAGAGGGGCAGATCGCCCACCAACACGTCCCGCAGCGCTGTCAGTTTCTTACGCAACGGGACGCTGGCGCGCCAGACCAGCGTGGCCCGGAACAGGTGTGGTTCCAGGATGACAGTGTCGAGCACGGCAGTACGCTCCGCTTCGGCATCACAGAAACGAAACCGCACAGGTACGGTCCACGAAGGAAGGACGTACTCGACCAGCTCTTGCTCGGCCATGTGTATGCAGCAGATCCGCTCACCGCCTTGGAAGTGGGGAAATTGCTGGTCCAGCGGCGCGCACTGAAAGTAGTGCGTATCGAAGTCTGCGGGCAGGTACGGCGCTCGCTCGTCGCGCCAGCGCTTGTCGTAGGTACCCGCCAACGTCACACGCGGCTGCCAGGCTCGACCCACACAGCCAAAACCCACCGGCTCGTGGTGATCACGCGGGGACGCAATGGCACGCCCGAGCTGCTCAATGTTGGGGACGGGCAGACCGGCCATGCGGGCGCGGCTACGATGCGGATGGAAGCCGACGCCGACCGGATTGCGCGGCTCGACCACCACTTGGTCGGGCCCTCGGCTGTCGTCGAACCCACCCCAGGCGCGGTCGAAGGTGATGGGGATTTCCGCAAAAGGGACCGGGTCGCTGATCCCCACCATACCCAGCGTCGTGGTCCAGCACCGATCACCATAGACCGTCAGCTCTTTGCGTCGCCCCTGCACCTCCAACCGTACAGCCAGCTTCGTGACACACCGCCCTGGTGGCGCGACCGCCTTGCCGACCACGATCACATCGGTTTGCGGCTTCTCTAGCGCGAAATCACTTTCGTAGCGCACGCAGGTAAAGGCGGGATCGCCGTAGTGCTCGTCAGCGGTCACCAGTGGCTGCTGTGCTTCGACAAGCGTCATCGCGCCGCCTGCACTGGTTTGGAAGGTGCCCTTGATCACCACCACACAGTGGTCGCACGCGTCCTTGTCGGTGGCGACCGTCAGCCCGGCCAGCATGCCCGTCGTATTCGCAGTGATGTGCATAACTCGGTGGTCGGCTGCTAAGCGTCACCGCTTTCAGCACCGCACAAGCACACGCATAGTGAATCACCTTGCGCCTTGTCAAGGAGGTGCCCCCCGAACGGAGGGAGCACCACGAGACAAACGCCAGGGAAACGACGGAACCGTAGTTATTTGCGGGCGCGTTCGCAGACGACGGCGCGGGTGCCGAGCGGCTTGCCGGACAGGGCGACGATGGTGGGCTCTACTTGTTCCTCGGGGACGAACAGGTAGGCGTGCGAGCTGTGCAGCTCCATCGGGATCTCTGACACGCCTTGGGCGGCTACAAACTGCCGCAGGCCGGTATCATCGAGGTTGTCGCGACGACCGACGTTGAGGTACAGGCGAACCTCACCGGGGCTTGGCGGTCGACTGTCCCGCAGCGGGCGGCGCGGGCGACGATCGCCACCGTCATCGGTAGCGGGCACCTCGCCACCACGGGCGGCGGGTTCCGTCGAGGGCGCATCGCTCGGCTTGGAGGTCTTGGCGCGGGCATCGGCCCAGGCTTCCCAGAACTCGCGGCCGTCATCGGTATGGATGATGTCGGTCGGCGTGCCCGCCGGCGTCCCGATTGGGGCTTGCACCTGAGCGGGCTCAGCGCTGCGCTCGCCCGGCTCATCACGACGAGGTCCACGGCCTCGGTCCCGATCCCCATCGCGACGACGGTCATCGCGACCCGGACGCCGGTCATCACGACCCCGCCGGTCCTCGTCACGAGCTGGTCGCCGATCATCGCGAGGACGACGATCCTCACCAACATTACGGCTGTCGCCCCCGCGACCCGGTCCTTCGGGGCGGAGAATAGCACCTTCCGAGCGCGGGGCTGGCGCTTCCGTTCGTGGGGCAGGAGCTTCGGGACGCAGTACGGGTGCTTCGGCTCTCGGTGCGGGTGCTTCGGCTCGGGGCGCGGGTGCTTCGGCTCGGGGGGCTGGAACCTCTGGGCGCGGCGCGGGTGCTTCGGCTCTCGGCGCAGCAACTTCTGGACTGCGCACGGGCGCGGGCCGGGCCGGACGACCGGCGTCATCACGCGGACGGCGATCGTCTTCACGCGGGCGGCGATCGTCCTCACGCGGGGGCCGCCGTTCGGTCGGGCGAGACGGTCCCTCCCCACCGCCCTGTGGCGGATGAGTGGGACGCGAGGGACGGTGGTTTAGGTGCTGCTCCAGCAGCATCGCCAGCACCGATTCCCCCGATTCACTCGCCAGCAGCCGCCGGAGCAGCGAGCGGTACTCGGGCCCCGGATTCTTGCTGCCGAGATCCTTGTGCAGCCGGTCCATGAACTGACCCTCGCGCAGCGTCTGCACCTCGGCCTCGGTCGGCAGAGCGCGCTCCTCGGGGCGAATCTTGTAGGTCAGCTTGAGGTAGTAGAAGTTCCCCAGCTCTCGCGGGCTGATGAGCGACACCGCGATGCCGCGCTTGCCCGCCCGTCCGGTGCGACCCGTGCGGTGGACGTAGACCTCGGCGGACTCGGGGAAGGTGTAGTTGATGACAAACGGCAGGTCGGAGATGTCGATTCCGCGAGCTGCGACATCGGTGGCGCACAGGAACTTGAGATCCTTGGCCTTCATCCGCTTCATCACCCGCTCGCGCTCGGTCTGGTTCAGATCCGACGAGATGGGCTCGGCGTCATGGCCGTTGTTGCGCAGGAACTCGGCAACGGCGGACGTCTCTTCGCGGGTGTTGCAAAAGATGATCGCGCTCTCGGGACGCTCGATCTCGATGACGCGCAGCAGGTCGCGCATCCGGCCCATGCCGGTGACCATGTAGTAGGCATGGACGATCTCGGCAGCCGAGATGCCCTCGCCCGATAGATGGATGTTGAGCGGCGAGCGCAGGTAGCGGTGCTGCAGGCGCAGCACTTCATCGGGAATCGTCGCCGAAAACAGCAGCGTCTGTCGCTCGGGCGGGCAGCGCTTCAGGATCTCGGTGATGTCTTCGAGGAAGCCCATCGACAGCATCTCGTCGGCTTCATCGAGCACCAGCGCCTTGACCTTCGACAGGTTCAGGGTGCCGCGTCGGATGTGATCGAGCACGCGGCCCGGCGTACCGGACACCAGGTGGGCACCGGCCTTGAGCGCGTCGACCTGACGACCCATCGGCGCACCACCGTAAATGGCGGTGATCGACAACTGCCGTTTGGCGGCGATGCGACCAATCTCGTTCGAGACTTGCAGCGCCAGCTCGCGGGTCGGTCCGAGCGCCAGCACCTGCGGGAAGCCGTTTCGGACATCCGCCTTCGGATCGAGAATCGACTGCACAAACGGAATGCCAAAGGCCGCCGTCTTTCCCGAACCAGTACGGGACTGAACAATCAGGTCGCGCCCGGCAATCGCGGGTCGGTACACCCGCTGCTGGACCGGCATCGGCTCGGAAAAGCCCATGTCGCGCAGGGAGCTGGCCACGTCCTCGGACAGGCCCATCTCTTCGAAGGTGCGCGGACAGGGACCGTAGTCGGCTTCAGTCAGCTCGCTTTTGGCGATGGCAGGAGGAGCGGCAGAGGTGAGCGCGGCACCTGTGGGCGGCTGGGCATGCACAATGGCAGCCTGCACAGGGACAGCTTCGGACGCAGCGCTATCGGTCAGGGCCGAAGCAGTGATGGACGATGAAACGGGGGCGGAGGCTTGGGCCTCTGCTGCGCCAGCGAGCAGCGTCTTGCTGTCGCTCGGCGAACCAGTATCTTGCATAGAAACCTCTTGAACGTGTCGCCGTGATGCTCAACGTGGCTCCGCGAGCCAGTCAGGCTCGACGGAGAAGCGAGCCGTAGCACCCTCGTCAGGTGGACGGTTCGCATGCGCCGAGCGCACGGGACACCCATGGATTGGGGGAGTCGACTGCGGACCGCTACCGACCTTCGGCACGGCCTAGACTCCAGGTTAAAAGGCGGCAACCCACCGAGCCCTTTACACCAGCCTGCGACGGCGCCTGGTTGCGTCGCGAGCGGGTAGACAGAGAACCGCTGTCGGTGCCCGAATAAGGCGACCTGCGGTACATCGTGTCTATACAGAAGAGGAAGAAGTGGCAAAGGCGGGCTTCGAAAATTCGCTTGGTTTTTGAAAGCTATCTTTCACAAGATCCGCTGTCAAGAAGCGCCTTGTGGGCGGACGGGCGGAGCTACTCAAATAGCAAGCGGCTGTAGCGCTCGGCCCAGGCATCCCCGAACGGTCGGCGCATGCGAAGACGCGGACCATTTTGGTGGAACGCGGCAAACAGAGCCTCTTGATCGCTCTTCGAGCGGCCCGGTGGTGGATCGTTGAACACTTGCAAATACTGCGACAGCGCTTGGGTGAGCGCGGCAAAGCCTTCTTCGACCTGGCGGGGACGCAGCTTGGCGTGGAGACCATCGCCCGAGGCTTGCTTGGCACACCACAGCGGCCCCGATTCGCTGCCCAGCCGCAAGAAAGCGGAGCGCAGCGGGGTCAGCACGTTCTGGGTCTGCCACTCGCGCCCGTAGATCTCGGCGTTGACCGACACCCACCACGGCAGCGCCATCAGGTCGCACAGGAAGCTCGGCACATCCCATTCGTATTCGGGGAAAATCGTCAGCGCCAGACCTTCCACGGCGGGGAGCAGCGAAGGACCAACGACCACCTGGCTGAGCACGATCTTGCGGACCTTCTTGCTGCGATAGGCCCAGGTGCTAACCGACGAAACGCCGAGCGGCAGCGAGTGATTGCGGAGATCGCCGTCGATGGGTAGCTCTTCCAGCTCTAGCTGCTCACCGAGCCGGGCACGGAGCCCGTTGACCATACCGGCGATGTCGACCTCGCGCCGGGCCTTGAGGTCTTCTTCAATGGTGCGGGCGCGGTGACTGGCTTCCTCAAAGGCCAACCGTCCATAGGTCAGCCCCTTTTCAAACAAGCTCATGGTCGGTGAGGCTAACGAGCTTTCGCTCGGCATTCAACACCAGAGCTTGCGACTTACGCGGGTGATGGCTCGCCTTCCGTCGGTGAGGCCAGCAGCCGAAGTCCCGAAGGCAGCGAGTCTCCGAAGGCAAATCGCTCTTCGCGCTCTTCGCGGGGTACGACCTCTAGCACCATCTGCGCGAGCCGCTTCCCTTCTTCATCAGCGAGCTG
>ERZ724524.126-NODE-126-length-46668-cov-10.187416_pt1 | contig 46668 bp, 37 predicted proteins | sample MGYA00376057_ERZ724524 | MGnify/ENA primary metagenome ERZ724524 (study PRJEB28724, sample SAMN07190888) | wastewater metagenome | isolation source: influent of sewage treatment plant in Hong Hong | place: USA: Christiansburg, Virginia | collected 2016-03-01 ...
GGTACGTGAATCGCTGGACGGGTGAGGTTGAGAACAAGCAGTTTGTCGCGAACCTGACCGTCGAGGTGGAGGCTGCGCCGTGAAGCTTTTGGTCTTATCCGACCTGCACCTAGGGTTTGGGCCGCTGGTGTTGCAGGCCAGCAATGTTCGATTCAGGCTGGATTGGGTGGTGGAGGTTTAGATGACCCGCAATGAACTGCTCAAAGCAGTACAGATCTATCCTGGCCACCGGTTCGGGACAGCGGATTTCATCTTGCTCGATGAGATTCCTGAGCCGTGGCGGTCGCAGTTCAGGGATGCGATCTGCATATCTGCTTGCCCTGTCGTCAAGGGTTTCGACGCATGTGCCTATGCCGGCGACTGGAAATCCTGGGTGAATGGGCGCTGGTATGGGGGTGAGGTCAGGCCGGCGGGGTTGGATCTATGCCATGGAAGACTGGACTCTCGACGCTGACCTTCGCAGACCTCGCCCCACGCAGTAACAAGGAGCCAACTGACAATGGCCCATGCCCAAACAAGAGCTAAACGTGATGTTTGAATTGCCCCGGCCTCCTCGAAATCCAGTGCCTTTCAATCAGTATCTGGTGCTTGCCATGGGCGTGATGCCATGGTGTCGCATCAAGCGACCCACTTCAAAAAGTGCGGCGATCTTCTCATCGTGAACGGTATCCAACACTTGGTCGTCCTGCTGGGAGCGATAGTGCTTGCCGTCGCAATAAACGAGGTCAAGCAATCTGCTCATGTCGTACACCTCATGGGGGCGAAGTACCCCTTCACCACCCACGATGCCCGCCGCAATCGAATGATTGCCACCATGTACAAAGGCGATGCCCCAAGGCAGCCAGACAGTGACGTTGTGGTTACTTGCGTCCTCTTGCCAGTCGCCGAAATGCTTGCCCTGTCCAATGTTCGCCAGCGTTCCGACGTAGCGATCTCGGTGCCACGGGCAAGGCAGCACCGGATCTCGGTTGAGTTGAACCAAAAACTGATCTGAATCCAATCGTGGGCAGTCGAATGCCATTTGGATGTGGCTTGGCCCATGAGGCATGAAAAATTTGTAGTCTTCAATCTCCTGCCGTGCGCCATGCATTTCGTTTGCGATTGCGGTCAGTAACAGGTCAGACTGTAGAGGGCGCAGCAGAATCCGAACCAGATCAATCAGTGCGGCGGGATTGCTTTTGGCAAGGGCTTGGGCAAAGCCCATGACGTGGTCGAATTCCATCAAGCGGACAGGCCTACCTTTGCATTTGATCAACAGTGCAGTAAATCTTTGACCAATACGTGTAAGGAGTTCGCTCATACTTTGGTGTCGATTGCTGAAACGCCGTCAGATTTATACGGGGCGCAGCAACCCGTTTATATGTCGAAGCCAAGTAGAGAGATTTACTCAATGTTAGGGTGTATTTAAGCCAAGTCCATACCTTAAACCAATGCCATCGCACTTCCTTGTACCCGATTTGCTGTTAGAAACTCTCATGGCGCACGGGAATTAGCTTGGGGGTTTTGTTCAACTCCTGGTACCGTTGGCCGAAGAAATGGAGGAGAGTTTCGTGAGTCAATTGGATTCAACCGCTACCGAAGGCAACCAGCCAAAGTCCCCCACTGGCGAATCACTTCGAATTTTTGCCTTTCCCAAAGGCCCGCAGTTTTGGCGAATCGATTGGCTCGGCGATGTTTCCTTTCCGGACCGTTCCACCAGGCGTACGCAGCCTTCGGTTTTCGTTCACCTGTCCAAGGTCGTTGATCCTCGATTTCCTGCCGACCCATCAGTATTGCTTTCCCCAGCTAGTACAAGCCCTGCCAAATTTCAGAAGCGCATTTGGGTTTCAATCGGCACTTTGCCGCTTCTTCGCGTCGGTGACATCTGGCGTGATGGGGAACTTGTATATCGACCGGACTACCAGCTCGAGCGGTTTGAGAACATTGAAATCAATCAGCAAACTAGCTCTCTCATCAAAGCTGGTCTGAACCCTGAAGAGCACGGATTCTTGCTGCCACTATCGGAACATCCATGGCACATGAACTGCACCCACTCGTATTGCCTGATGGTCGATTTGCCTGGCGGCGGACCAAAGCGTCGCTTGATCATTCCCTGCATGGAATTGATCCGCTTCTATTTCGGCTCTTCGAGCAGTCTGATCACAAAGCTTTTCTTGCCTCCGCTGAACCGAAAGGAGTTGTATTCAGAAGCACAGCATGACCCCGGATCTGGGCACTTGCACCTGCAACTTGCGCCTAGGATTCCCGGCGTATCGGCAGTCGATATTGGTCGAATGCACTTAAGCCATCAGGCGTGGCGTGCTGCCGTTCTTGTCGGCACCTCCATCCTGAAAGCCTCCACAACACAACAGCCTATCTACCCACAAGCGATTTTCCCGTTTGAGGGCAAAACATCTTTGACGATTGCTGGCAAATGGCTTTCCTTTGAAGGTCAAAAGAACGCGACATTTCTTGCATATAGCCTGCAATCCTGTGACTACCCTTTACCTTTCGACTCCCTTAGATATGAAGTAAGCGATAGTCGGCCTAAAGCTCCTAGACAACAGGGTAACTCTCCACATGACGACACGTCATCAGGAAATGAATCAGACAAACGATTCATGGCGGAAAGTACGGGTGACAACAATCTGAAAGAGCGTGACCCATCAAGTCAACTGGCTCCGCGAACACAGACTTATCGTGAACCACCAAAATTCACTGACATGATTCCCAAGCAAGTCTGGCGGACCAGAAGCCTGCAACCGAAAGAGCTGATGGAATTCATGCGAAGCAAAAGGAAGTCAACACACTTTGGCGCCCTTGGTGAGGCAGGTTCGACTGACAACGTTCGCCAAATTGAACTCGCCCAACTTAGTCAATATGAGACGGATGACATTGGTTTTTCATCTCAATTTTTGAAAGACTTGGTACTGGAGTTACAGACACTAGAGGGTGCGGAGGTAACTTTACTGACAGCGAACGAACAAAACGGGTGGAGCGTCCCCGTCACGATCTTGAGCAATGACGATGGGGAAATATTTCCCCAGCTATTTATTGATGGGATGGATGGACATCAACGACTGCGTCGAGCTATTGTTTTTGGCCTGCGCCAAGCCTTTACTCTTGAGCGTAAGTCCAGTCTGCTGCTGACCTGTTTGGTTTTGGTTGAACCAGGGGATGCATTTGCAAGGATCTATCCAGCGACTGGAGACCCGGGGGTAGATCTGCCTGCAGCTTTGAGCCAGGCTTCGGCCGGAGTATTGAAGGAAGACGACGGCGCAATTCCAACACTGCAGGAATTGCTCGGTCATCTCCAATCAATTGCACGACTACAGTAACTTAGAGTTACCGCTACTGTCCAAACTCCATCCGACTCAACTCCCCCGCATTCGCAAACAGCCGCAAACGGGCCGACCGCCAGTCAGCCTGACCCCGAATCCGCTCCAGCGTGGCATCTGCCAATGCAGTTTGCGTGTTCAGAATCTCCGTCACGTCCGCCGCCCCTTTGTCAAACTTGCGCTGAGCCGATGCCATGGCCTGGGTCGCTGCGTCCAGCAACTGAAGCGACGCATCCAAGTTATTCAAGGCTGACGTGGCATCCGCATGCGCTTTGACCAGTTCCATCACCACTTGCCGTTCAGCATCCTTCAGTTCAGCCTCCTTTTGCTCCAACTGCGCCTGCGCGCCCGCCACCTTGTAGCGCCGCGCAAAGCCCTCAAACAGCGGAATGCTCAGACTCAAGCCCAAGGTCGTCTCCCGCGTCTTGGGCATCACCCCTTGGTTGGGTCGGCCGTTTTGATAGAGATTGCCTGTGGCATCCAACGTTGGCAAGCCTTCCGACTGAACCACTGTGGTGCGCTCACGCGCCGCCTGCACCTGTGCGCGTGCCGCCTGCAAGGCCGGGTGTCGCTCCATGGCTTGGCTCAGCCATTCGTCCAGGGACAAACGCAAGTCTTTGAGCGAAGCCAGCTCCTTCCCTGCCTCTGCGCCCTCCGCGCCATTCGAAGAAGTCAACCCTTCAGGTGCAGCAAAGCCACTGCTCCATTTTTCTGACAAAGGCAAACCCATGCTGTAGCCCAGCACCGCCACTGCGCGCTGATAGCTGCCCAACGCGCGGCTTCGCTCCAGCGTGGCTTTAGCCGCTGCCGTGGTTGCCTGCAAGGTATCTGTTTGAGAGCCCGCACCGCGTGCCTCACGGCGTCGCGCCGTCTCCAGGGTCTGACGTGCCAGAGTTTCCATTTGTTGGCGAGCGGTCCAAGTCGCAGCTGCAGTTTGAACATCAAAGTACGCCGCAATGACGCTTGCCAGTGTCTTTTGCAGGACCGCATCATGGTTGGCCAAAGCACTGTCCAGCAAGGCTCCCGCATAACGCTGATTGGCCGCTTTGCCACCAAAGTCAAACAAGCGCCATGCCACATTACCGTACAAGGTGTGGGTTCGTTGACCTGTTCCCGGAAGTTCTGTGCCCGGATAACCCATGCGGTCCCGTACCTCACCCGCGCTCAAAGTAGCTGTGGGCAGCTGAGACGCTTTGGCTTCACCCACCGCACCCGCCTGCACCTTGATCGCTGCCCAGGAGGCCCGCAGTTGGGGGTTCTGGCACAGGGCGATGTCAATGGCTTTGACCAAGCTCAGCGGACTGCTGACCTCGTCAGAGCCACAGGCCATGGCGGGTTCTCCCCTTCCCGGCAATGCAGTCCCCAGAGGACTTTGTGGCGTCATGCCTGGGGGATAGGCCTTTAGCCAGTCGCTCGCCAAGAACAAGGATTGCGCTTGCGCTGTCGTCGTCGCGGCGCACAGGCCTAAACTCAACGCGGCAAGCTGAACAGCCCAGTGTTTACCGCTCACGTAATGCCTCCCGTTGGTGCTGCAGCAGTGGTGCCAGCACATACTCAATTACCCGGCGCGTGCCGGTCTTGATTTCTACATTGACTGACATACCTGCCGTAAGTGGTGTGGCCTTGCCATCCACCACGAGCTGAGCCTTATCGAGCGCCACTTTGACGGAATAGATCAGGCCCTTTTTTTCATCCTGAATGGCATCGTGCGACACATGCGCCACTTTGGCCGGTACTGTGCCGTATTTGGTGTACTCGAAGGCATCGATCTTGACCTCGGCCACTTGACCTAAGCGCACAAAGCCAATGTCTTTGTTTTCTAGGAACGCTTCAACTTCGACCTGTTTTTCTTCCGGCACGATGAGCATCAAGGGCTGCGCTGCGGGGACAGCGGCACCCACCGTGTGCACCGTGAGCTGCTGCACTGTTCCGCTGACAGGTGCAATGAGTTTGAGCAGCTTGCTGCGCGCACCAGCTCGTTTGGCATCTTGACCGCTGGCAGCCGCCACCTTCTGGCCTTCGGTCATCGCGTCATGGGCTTCTTTGCGGGTTTGGGTGATCAGGGCCGCGCGTTGATTCTTGGCGTCCGCGAGCTGCCCTTCCAGGTCGATGCGGGCTTGCTCCTTTTCTAACCAGGCATGCTCTGACACATCATGGTCTTTGGCCAGCAGTTTGAAGTCCTGGGCGCGCTGGGTGGCCAAGGGCAAGGCCTGGCTGTAGCGAGAGATATCGCCCTCGATGCGTGTCAGCTTGGCCACAAAGTCCTGGTACTGACCCTGAACTTGCGCTTGAGCGGCTTGCCACTGTGCAGGACTCACCCCCGGCACAGCCCCTAAGGTCGGCGGTGTTGATTTGGAGGTACCACTCTCAATCGCGGCCATCAAAGCGCGTGCCCGAGCAGCTTGCAATACGGCTGCACCGGCGTCGCCTGACGCCTTGTCGCGCTCAGCATCTGGCGCGCTGGTGTCCAACTCAATCAACACATCCCCTGCGTGCACGAACTTGCCTTCATGCACATGCAAGGCCCGTACAGCCGCCACGTCAATTGACGCAATCGTCTTGGTGTGCCCAGAGGGGATGATCTTTCCACTGGCGTTCACCACAATGTCAATCTCCCCCCAGATGGCCCAGAGCAGCGCCAGCACCACCATGGACATGAGCAAGCGGCCGGTCAGGCGTGCCGTTCGAGAGACGGGCTTTTCTTGCAGGGCCAGGGCTGCGGGCAGGAACTCGGCTTCTTGCTCATTGAAGAGTCCACCACCCGACCTCGCATGAGGCTCATTGCGGGTTTGCCAGGAATGCGCAAAGACCAGACGGTAGCGTTGCAGGAGGTCACCATAGGCCTGCCATTTGTGACGTAGGCTCATGTTTGTACTCCCCCTGCTTGCACGCCCATCTGAAGCTGATGCAAATGGGTATAGATGCCCTTGGGGTTTTGCAGCAGTTCGGCGTGGCTACCGATTTCTGCGATCTGGCCACGCTCCATCACAATGATGCGGTTGGCTTCTCTGACGGCAGACAGGCGGTGTGCAATGATCAGCACGGTGCGGCCCCGGCACATCTCGCGCATGTTGTCCTGGATGATTTTTTCTGATTCGTAGTCCAACGCACTGGTAGCCTCGTCAAAGATCAGGATGCGCGGATTGGCAATCAAAGCTCTTGCAATCGCGATGCGCTGGCGTTGACCGCCCGACAAGCCTGCACCGTGTTCGCCCACCTTGGTGTCGTAACCTTCGGGCAGTTCGCAGATGAATTCATGGGCACCGGCCAGTTTGGCGGCCGCAATGATGTGTTCAATCGGCAAGGCGGGGTTGGACAGCGCGATGTTGTCTCGCACCGAGCGGGTGAACAAGGTGTTCTCTTGCAAGACCACACCAATTTGCTGGCGCAGTGAGCTGGTGTCCACAATGGCGATGTCCTGCCCGTCAACCATGACCCGGCCTCTGTCGGGCACGTAGGCGCGCTGAACCAGCTTGGTCAAAGTGCTTTTACCAGAACCCGAGCGGCCCACGATGCCAATCACTTCGCCGGGCTGAATCTTCAGGCTAACTTGGCGCAGCACGTCTGGCGCATCTGGGCGGTAGCGGAACGACACCTGGTCGAATTCAATCGCGCCCGCAATTCGGGGGATACGGGTCTTTTGTCCGACCACTTCGGTGCGGGTGTTCAGGATGTCCCCCAAGCGGCTCATGGAGATGCCCACCTGTTGGAAGTCGTTCCAGAGTTGCGCCAGGCGCAGGATGGGCGATGCCACCTGACCTGAGAGCATGTTGAAGGCGACCAACTGGCCCAAGGTCATCTGCCCATCAATCACCAAGGTGGCACCCAGCCACATGATGGCAGCGGTCACCAGCTTGCTGACCAGCGTCACACCACCGCTGGCCACCATGGCGATGTTGGTGGTAGACAGGCCAGACGCCACATAGGCGGCCAGTTGCTGCTCCCACTTTTGTTGCCAGCGTGGCTCGACGGCCATGGCCTTGACGGTGTCAATGCCGCTGATGGTTTCCACCAGGAAGGACTGGTTTTCTGCGCTTCGGTTGAATTTTTCGTCCAGTCGCCTGCGCAGCACTGGCGTGAACACGAGCGATAGCGTGAAGTAGATCGGAATGGAGGCCAGCACGATCAAGGTAAGCCAGACGCTGTACCAGAGCATGACGCCGATGAACACAAAGGAGAACACCAGGTCCAGCACCAAGGTGATGGCGTTGCCGGTCAGGAAGGATCGGATGTTTTCTAACTCGCGGATGCGAGCTACTGAGTCCCCCACCCGCCGGGCTTGGAAGTAGGCAATGGGCAGGCTCAGCAGGTGGCGAAACAGTCTGGCCCCGAGTTCCACGTCAATTTTGCTGCTGGTGTGGGCAAACACATAGGTGCGTATGCCTGTCAGCAATGCTTCAAACAAGGTGGCGCAGACCAGGCCAATGGCGATCACGTTCAAGGTCTTCATGGCATGGTTGACCAGCACCTTGTCCATGACGACTTGAAAGAACAGGGGCGTGACCAGGCCGATGAGCTGCAAGACCAGCGAGATCAGCAGCACCTCGCCCAGAAGGCGTCGGTATTTGACAACGGCTGGCACGAACCAGCTGAAGTCAAACTTGGCCATGTCCCCCACGTAGTTGGCCTTAGAGGTGACGAAGACCATCTCGCCGGACCACAGGTCCAGGAAGTCCGGCTGGCTCAGCACCTGAGGCGCTTGCCCCGGGCGCTGGATCAGTAGTTTAGGAGCCTCACCCGTCGCGTCATACCTGGCCACCAGCAGGTATTGCCCCTCCCGGTCAATGGCCATGGCGGGTAGCACGGCTTTGGCCAGTCTCTCCACCGGTTGGCGCACGCGCTTAGCCGTCAAGCCCAAGTGCCGCGCGGCCAGCAGCAGGGTCTGCGGACTGAACGGCTCCTGGCCAAACTCGTGCTGAAGCTGCACCGCATCTGCTGCCACGCCGTGGTAGGCGGACAGCATCAGCAGGCACACGAGGCCTGAGTCGGTCACTTTGGCGGTGCTCGACTCAGCTTCTTGGGTTGGCGGCTTAGGTTTCTCTGGGTTTTGGGGACTCGTCTGACTCAATGCCTTCACATGCCGCCCATCTCAAACACAGGCTGGCGATTGGGTGCGTAGGCCACGGATGTGCTGCCCATGCCGCCAAGGCCTGCCGCACCGTCAAACGCCGCAATGGCACTGATTAACTGCTGGGTGGACGCCAGAATGGGCATGTTGTCCATACCCGTGGTCATGGTAGTGCTAATGCCAGCGATCATGCCTTGACTGTCTGCTGCCCAGGCTAAGCCGGCGGAATAGTCATTGAGCGAGGTCAGGACGTTGTCCATGACGCTGCCTAAGCCCTCTGCACTCAAGGCCGTTGTGTCGAGCAGGGCCCGCATCGAGCTGCCTTCGCGTGCAATTTGATCCACTACAGCACTGGCTACTGTGGATACTTCTTGTGAAGCGTTGGCACCAGAGAGAGCGGTCAACACGCTGTCTGCGATGGCCGTTGTGTCGTCGGCATTCACAGCGGTTGTATCCAAGAAGGTTCGGAAGGTCCGGAAGGTCCGGCCTTCGCGTGTGAAACGATCCAAGACAAGATCCGTAGCGGCTGATGTGACATCCGCCTCTGCAGTGCTGGCATCTGGAAACGTCAGTTCAATACGCTGCTCGCGGGTTTGGCTAGGATCGACGCTCGGTGCTGCATCCTGTGTCACGGTCTGATTCAGAGCCAAGGGCGTCTGCATCGCGGACGACAATGCTGGATAGCGGGTCGCTGCAGCCATAAGTTGCTGCGTGGTCCACACGGTGCCGTCGTCAAAGATCACTTGCACATTGGCTGTACTGGCACTGGCGGCGGTCAAGCCTTGTAAGGTGATGCTGTCGGTGCCTGAGGTTTTGATGACTAGTCCAGCTGAACTGGTTTGCACGACCAGATTGGTACTGGCGATCCCTGCACCCATCACCAAGCGTGTTGCCTCGGCATTGCCAGCGCCTGGATTCAATCCCAGGTCAGTGACCAGATCGTTTCCATCGCCGATGGCGAATCGGAAGGTGTCCGTGCCAGCGCCTCCGTTCAAGGTGTCGTCTCCCGTCCCGCCAACGATGGTGTCGTCGGCATCGCCACCGTTCACGTTGTCGTTGCCAGCGCCCGCAAAGATGATGTCGCCGCCTGCGCCACCGTTGATGATGTCCGTTCCAGATCCCGTCCAGATGGTGTCGTCCCCGCCGCCAGCATTCAAGGTGTTGTTACCGTCGCCTGCATTGATGACGTCTTCACCGGCAAGGCCCGTGATCGAGTCGTTTCCAGCACCTGCCGTGATGGTGGCGCCCCAACTGCTGCCGGTGATGGTGTTGTTACCCGCCCCGCCCATCAGGATGTCAAAGCCCCAGCCACCTGTGAGTACATCGTCTCCGTCACCGCCGTCCAGCACGTTGGCGTCGCCGCCTTGGGCAATCAAAGTGTCGTTGCCTGCGCCGCCGATGAGGCGAGTGCTTTCCCAGAACCCATTCAGGGTATCGTTCCCGGCCTGACCCCACAGTTCATGGTGAGTTGCGTCCGCTGTCAAGGTGTCAACGTTGGCGGTGCCCACATAGGTACCGATCAGGCCGCTGGCGGTGACAGTCGTGCTGTTGCTGGCAGGCGCTGTAGCGCTAGGTTTGGCGGTGACCGCATTCAGCAGTTGCTTGCTGCTCCAGACGGTGCCGTCAGCAAACATGACTTGTACGCAGGCAGTGTTGGCCACACTGGCATTGAAGCCTTTGAGCGTGATGCTGTCTGTCGTAGACGTCTTGAGCAATAGCCCTGCAGTGCTCGTTTGTACGATCAAACTGGCCGGGGTAATGCCTGCACCCAGCATGATGCGGGTCTGATTGGTGGGGTCGCCCAGGTCGTTGACGGTATCAACGCCGTTGCCAACTGCAAAGAAGTAAGTGTCTGTATTGGATCCACCGTTCAGGGTGTCATTGCCCAGACCACCCACCACGTAGGCCGTGCTAACCCCGCCGGTGTAAACGTCAGCGCCCGCACCGGCATCAATCCAGTCGTGTCCGCCGCCACCCGTATCCACAATGGTGTCTATGCCGGTGCCGCCTTGGACCAGGTCATAGCCGCCTCCTGAATCGATGGTATTGGTGCCATTGCCTGCAAAGACAATGTCACTTCCCCAGATTCCTGTGATGTTGTCGTTACCAGCTCCGGCGGTCACGATACTTGCGCCACCAATGACGGTGACTTTATTGTTGCCCGCGCCGGCCATGTAGATGTCCTGACCCCAAGAGCCTGACAGGGTGTCGTCGCCGTCACCGCCATCAAGAACGTTGGCGCCGCCACCTTGGGCGTTGATGATGTCGTTGCCTGCGCCTCCGACCAGACGGGTGCTCTCCCAAAAGCCATTCAAGGTGTCGTTACCCGCTTGGCCCCACAGTTCGTGGTGAGTGGCGTCTGCGGTCAGTATGTCGACGTTCGCTGTTCCGACCAGCACGTCTGCCCCGGCGGCAGGTGCCACCGGGGCCGCTGTAGCGAAGTTCAGCGTAGTAGCGTCTGCAATGCCCGCGTAGTTGTTGCCAGCGATGTCTTTGATGACGCCCGCTGCCAGTTGTACGCTGTAGGCGCCATTGGCCTGTAGGTCAAAGCTTGGGTTGATGGTGACGGTATTGCCGCTGATCGTGACTTGAGTCGTATCTGTGATGGCAATGGTGCGGTTGTCAGCAGCATTGGCTGCGTTGACCAGCACCAGGTTGCCCGTTCCCTTTTGAATAGCTTCGCTGAAGGTGAGCACCACATTGGCGCCAACTGCGACGGCTGTGGCGTTGTCTGCGGGAACCGCGCTGCTGAGGGTGGGTGCAACCGTGTCATTGGCGGCTGTGCCAAAGTTGAGTGCTGTCGCGCTGCTGATGCCTGCGTAATTGTTGCCCGCTACGTCTTTGACGACGCCTGCGGCCATCTGCACGCTGTAGTTTGCATTTCCGAGCAGGTTTGCTGTCGGGTTAATGGTCAGGGTGCTGCCGCTGATCGTGACCTGCGTCGTGTCGGTGATGGCAATGGTGCGGTTGTCTGCCGCGTTGGCGGTATTGACCAGCACCAGGTTGCCAGTGCCTGCCTTGATGGCTTCATTGAACGTAAGGACCACGTTGGCACCAACAGCTACGGCAGTCGCATTGTCGGCTGGTACGGCGCTGGCAAGTGTGGGTGCGGTCGTATCAACGGCACCGGCCGTAGCAAAGTTCAACGTGGTGGTGTCGGCAATGCCTGCGTAGTTGTTGCCTGCGATGTCCTTGATGACACCGACAGGCAGTTGCACCGCGTAGCTCGCACCGGCCACCAAATCGGCAGTCGGGTTGATGGTGACAGTGCTACCGCTGATGGTCACTTGTGCGGTATCGGTGATGGCAATGGTGCGGCTGTCTGCCGCGTTGGCGGTGTTGACCAGGACCAAGTTGCCAGTTCCTGCCTTAATGGCTTCGCTGAAGGTCAGAACAACATTCGCACCCACTGCCACTGCGGTGGCGTTGTCTGCCGGGACTGCACTGGCCAAGGTTGGCGCAGTGGTGTCCACAGGCGCTGCCACAGTTATGGCAAAGCTGCTGGACGCAGTGGCACCGGACACGTCAGTCGCGGTCACTTGAACGTTTACCGTTCCGGCAGCAGTGGGCGTACCGCTGAACTGACCAGTGCTTGCGTTAAAGCTGAGCCAGCTTGGGAGCGTGGCTCCTGTGCTGAGCTTGGCGGAATAGGTCAACACATCGCCAACGTCTTCGTCGGTGAACGTGACCGATGCGCCAGTCAACGGGACAGCGTAGCTGAAGGCCTGGCCACTCGTAGCGGCTTGGTTGACAAGTGCATGGGCAACAACTGGGGCATCGTTGGTGTTGGCCACGACAACGTCAAAGCTGCTGCTGGCGGTGAGGCCCACTTTGTCGGTTACGACGACCTTGACGCTGGTGGTGCCCACATTTGCGTTCAGAGGTGTACCGCTAAAGGTTTGTGTGGCTGCGTTGAAGCTGAGCCAGCTTGGCAGGGCTGCGCCGCTGGCAAGGGTTGCGGAATAGGTCAGCACATCGGCCGACGTGCTGATGTCTGGGTCGGTGAAAGTGCCCGCAGGTACAGCGAAGGTCCAGGCGCTGTCTTCGGTTGCTGCCTTGTTGGTGAGCGCCGTTGCCACCGTGGGCGCGCGGTTAGCAGGGGCCACGACGTTGAGCGCAAAGCTGCTGGTGGCTGTTGCACCTGCTTTGTCTGTCGCGGTGACTTGCACATTGACTGCGCCGATAGCCGAAGCAGTGGGCGTGCCGCTGAACTGACCTGTGGCCGCATTAAAGCTGAGCCAACTTGGCAAAGCTGCGCCGCTGGCCAGTTTGGCGGAATAGGTCAGCACATCACCAACGTCTTCATCGGTGAAGGTGGCTGCTGTGCCGGTCAGGGCAAGTGCGTAGCTGAATGCTTGTCCGCTGGTCGCGCTTTGGGCAGAAACCGCGTGGGCCACCACTGGAGCGTCGTTGGTGTTGGCAATGACCACGTCGAAGTTGCTACTGACTGCAAGGCCTGCTTTGTCGGTGGCGGTGACCTTCAAACTGGTGGTGCCTACGTTGGCGTTCAAGGGGGTTCCACTGAAGGATTGTGTGGCTGCGTTGAAGCTGAGCCAGCTTGGCAAAGTACTGCCGTCTGACAGGGTGGCCGAGTAAGTCAGGACATCGCCAGGGTCTGTATCAGCAAAGCTGCCCGCAGGAACCGCAAATGTCCAAGCGCTGTCTTCTATGGCGGTTTTGTTGGTCAGGGCTGTCGCAACTGTTGGCACATGATTTACTGAACCCCGGGCCAACAGGTCTGCCAAGCTGTATTCAGATCCGTCCGCAAAGCGGAATTTATCTACGCCAATGGCCGCATCAATGCCATTGGGAACATGACCAGTTTCGTAGACGACCTGTAAACTACTTCCGACTTGACCCCAGCTAATGTCTACGGCACTGAAATTGACAGTTGCAGCAGTCCAGTCCAGTAGGTAGCCACCCGATTGAATACCCGTGAAAGTTGCCTTTTGTCCTTGATAACTGCTCACCGAGTGAGGTGCGCTGATCTGTAAGTTATTCAGCGTGATTCCTTGCCCAAATACCACTGTATCTAAGTTGGGTTTGGCTTGCATGCGTTCAAAATATTGAGGCTCAGTGTCAGCGTAGACTGTTCCCAATGTTGATGGAACCGTCTGCCTTTGCGTCCCCCCATCAAGGATCACATCGTTACCCTCTTGCGCACCAACGTAGTAAGTATCAGACCCTGTTCCTCCATTGGCAAAGTCGTTTCCCGCACCTAACAGGATGTCATCATTGGCCTCTGTTCCCCATACTTCATCGTTGCCGTCTCCTGCATTGATGTATGCACCTTTACCAAGCAAATGGTTGGAGATATTGTGATCGATATAGAACGTGCTATTGAATGTGTCGTACCAATCCTCCATGGTCTGACGCTGACTGTTCAAGTCGTAGGACAGGTTGATATGGTCATTCCCCCCACCGCCATCCACTGTGCCAAAGAATGAAAAAGCATGACTTTCGGCAGAGGCATCAAAGAGGTAGCTGCCTTCCAATCCAGGTACGTTAGCGTGTGAGTTTTGGGCTGCAGCATCAATACGGTTATCGCTGCTATCGCCTTGAACATTTTGAAGCGTAATTTTTGGATCGGACGTCTGCGTTGTGTAAGTTGATGTGTGGGTTACTTCGGTAAACCCGGTCAGTACTTGGCCAGTCTTGCCATTTGGCGTGGCCAAAATGTATTCCCAGTCCATGTCCGTGGCATTCGCTTGGGTTGTGTTTGGGTCCAGCGGTGCAAACTTCGTTGTGTACTGTGCGCCGGCGGGCAATTGGATATACCCGGCGCTTGCCGAATATCCCAACAGGGCATTGAAGCTCGCCCTACCTCGAACGATCCGCACGTCGAAGCCCGACTGGTTGGCATAAACCGGTACTTGTTCTACCCAAGTTTCGGTTTTTTGAACAGGTGGTCCGATATTCGGCTCAAATGAAGTCGTCAATATCGTCGGCGAGCTAGAAGCATTGACATTGACTGCATTTGTCTTAATCGTGGTGGGCCTGGTGTAGGTTCCATCTGGCCACCTCAGCGGATCTAGTCCTACGTCCTCGGTGTAAGTACCCGTTCCCCCCCAAGGGTTGGCAACTTGGACGGATCGGTATCTCGTATCGCCAAGTGCAACGCGCTGGGTTTGGGCTGACAACTGCTGAGACATGGCAGCTTTAAAGGCTGTGGGATCACTTTCCCATGTTTGTGTAGACACAGGCGGTAAAGCACTGTCCAAGTTCAACACTGAGACCGCACTGATCTGCGTTGCGAGGTTCACCGCAGCACCACCTGATACCTCCAGGGTGTAATGGCTATTGGCTTGTCCATTCACCCAAAAGTCTGTCAGCGTCACACCGTTTGCAGTCCCGGGAACGGAGATAACCAAGTTGTTACCGCGTCTGCCGTAGGCCAATTGCGCCAGAGCTGTGGTGGTGTCTAGTACTACTCTGCCTGCCGTCTCATCCGGGGTATTCGCTACGATCAGGTCCATGCCACGGCCCACATAGTAGGTATTGCTGCCTGAACCGCCGTCGAGCTGGTCATCACCACTTCCACCGTCCAATTCGTCGTTGCCCGTGCCGCCCATCAGATAGTCTGCCCCGCCTTGGCCAAACAGTACGTCGTCGCCCGCGCCGCCGTCCAATGTTTGCGCGTCGCCGGTACCGATCAGTACATCATCGCCCGCAGTGGCGACATTAGCGCGCAATGGCTCTGGTGCGCTTGGGTCGTTTGGCAGAAGCTGCTGGATGATTTGGTTCTTGGTCAGGACCGTGCCATCAGCGAATTCAAAATGTACGGCCGCAGAGGCTGTCTTGCCCAGGATCAAATCGGCCTTGTCCCCGTTGCCATAGCTCACTTGCCAACTGGCAAAGCGATCCCCTGCGCTGTCTGGCAGCAGTTTACGCACCGTGATGCTGGCAGGCGTAATGCCTGCTGCAAATCGAACGGTGGTTTCACCTTGGCTGTCGGTGATGGTGTCGTGGCCGTCACCCGCTGCGAGTATGTACACATCATTGCCTGCTTCGCCTTGCAGCAAATCATTGCCCGTCCCGCCTACCAGTACGTCATCGCCGGCGCCTGCCTTGATCCAATCTCCTCCGGCCAAACCTTCGAGCCGATCTGCGTTAGCAGATCCCAGCATTTCGTCAACGCCTTGTGTACCCAATATGGTCGGGCCTTGCGGCATCAGGCTGGACAAATCTGCGGTGCTGCCATCGGCAAACTTCACGGTACCTACGGGTAACTGACTCAAAACCGATGCTGGATTGCCAGCGGTATACCCAACCGTCACACGGTCCGTGGCTGCATCTGAATATTGGATGACCAACTGGTTGTTGGCTTGATCTACGCTGACTTTGATGTCAGCCGCAGTGATACCGGCACCGAATTCCAGGGTCATGCGGTCTGTTGCTGCTGCACTGCTCAGGTAGACCGTGTCGCTACCGTCTCCTTTGTCCAGTTGCAAGGTGCCGCTGGCACCCAGACTGATCAAGTCATCGCCACGCCCAGCAGACACCGTGGCATGGTCGCCAAAGGCTTGCAAGCTGTCATTGCCCGCGCCTCCCCAGTAGGTTTGGTTGCTGCTTGTGCCATTTAATTGCACGGTGTCCTTGAGTTCTTCAGCAACGTAGCGTCGTAGACTTGTTTGACTTGCCCCATCCACACTCATGGTATTGCCACCACCAGTCAGTGCATTCTTGACATAGATCGCGGGTTGGGTCGTGACAACGGCGGCGACTTCACGGCCAGTTTGAGCCGCCACGGAAGTGGTGGCGTCACTGGTCCAAACGATTCCGCCATCGCTGGTAACATGAACCGTTGCGGCTGCAACACCTGTCACCGTGTTGTGGCCTTCGGTGTCATCAATCACCGTTTGGCCTACGCCGTCGTACACATAGGTGTCGTCCCCTGCACCGCCCAGGAGTACGTTGGCTCCGGTGCCGCCATTCAGCGTGTCGTTGCTGTCGCCACCTTCAAGGTAGTCGTCACCCGAGCCGCCCAGCAGTACGTCGTTACCGCCATTTCCATAGAGTGAATCGTTGCCGTCGCCGCCGGCCAGGTAGTCATTGCCATCAAATTGCGCGTCCAGCTTGCTCACATCGTCGTCGCCGATGAGGGTGTCGTCTCCTGCGCCACCATATAGGGTGTCATCGTTTCCGTCACCCACCAGTTGATCGTTACCGTCCCCGCCATCGAGGTAGTCTTTGCCGTGGTAGGTACCATCTAGGTTGGCCTGAGTGTCATCCCCTCGCATCAAATCATCGCCAACTCCACCTATCAAGGTGTCATCTGCACCTCCGCCCGTCAATTCGTCATTGCCCTCACCACCGTCCAGGTAGTCGTTGGCGTGATACTGTCCGTTCAGATTGGTTTGGGTGTCGTCACCCCACATCAAGTCAGCGCCGGAACCACCTATCAGGGTGTCATCGGCACCGCCGCCCCTCAATTCGTCAGTGCCTTCTCCTCCGTCCAAATAGTCATTGCCGTGGTACTGCCCATCTAGATTGGTTTGGGTGTCGTCTCCCCAAATTGCGTCATCACCTGATCCGCCTAACAAGGTGTCGTCCTTACCGTCACCCACCAGTTGGTCGTTGCCGTCTCCTCCGTCCAAATAGTCATTGCCATGGTACTGGCCGTCTAATTTACTTTGAACGTCGTCTCCCCACATTGCGTCGTTACCTGTTCCACCCAACAAGATGTCGTCCTTACCGCCACCCTTCAGTTGATCGTTGCCTTCTTCGCCGTCCAGATAGTCATTGCCATGGTACTGTCCGTCTAGATTTGCTTGGGTGTCGTCTCCCAATATCTGGTCATCCCCTGTTCCTCCAAACAGAGTGTCATTTTTGCCGGCGCCAAAAAGTTGATCATTGCCTGCACCGCCATCTAAAAAATCATTGCCATGTTGAGCGCCGGGCGTGGAGTTCAATAGGTAAGGGGGGATGAGGCCGTCTCCATCGAGCTGATCGGCTCCATCACCACCTTCAAGAATGTCATCGCTCCCATGCCCGAATATTCCGTCATCCCCGGTACCACCCTTTAATAGATCTGCACCCAATCCGCCGATAACGAGATCATCCCCAGCTCCGCCGTCCACCACGTCAGGGGCGCTATCCATGGCGGTGCTGCTTGCACCGCCAACGATGCCCCCGGTGCGATCGGAGTAGTACCAAGCCCAAGTGGGCCCCGATCGGAGTACGGTGGAACCTACCGGCATGTCGGTATAGGCATCAGTAGGTTTGTTGCGCTGAAGGGCGACCAGACCTGTGGCGCTGACGATGATGTCATTGCCGTCGCCACCTTGAATTTCGTCCGAGCCAGCCCCTGCGCCAATGAGATCGTCACCTGCGCCGCCGTCAATGCTGTCATTGCCAGCACCTCCGTCCAAGGCATCGTTACCTCCTAAGCCGTTCACAGTATCGTTACCGCCCGACGCATAAATGACATCTGCAAAGTCGGCTTCTGCGACACCGCCTGTCAGACTTCCATCGGCTTGCCATGCGGTCGATCCCCATTCGTAGGTTCCCCCCGTACTTAACGGCGCACGCTGGTCCCCGTTATATGTGCGTGTGGTGACACCACCGTCAATCAGTGAGACAGCGGCGCTGTTGCTGCTCGTCACTGTCTGCGCCCCGCTGGGGTCTGTGCTGGTGTAGCTGGCCTTGAGGGTGAGGTCCGCGTTGGCTGTCAGCTCAGCGCTGTTAGTAAGCGCGAAGTCAACTTCGGTTTGGCCTTCTTTTAAAGTGATGACCGCGCCGTCAAGAGGCACGGTGCTGTCGCCCAGGATGGCGCTGCACTGAGCCGCGCCAGAGCCTGTGGCGGACAAAGTGACCGTGTCGCCTGCTTTGGCCGCGCAGCTGAGGTAGATCTTGAGGGCTTTGCCGCCGCCTTCATTAACTGTCAGGTTGGCATTAGTGATGGGTGTACCGGGTACCGCAAAAGGTGTGCTCTGTCCTGTGGTGGAAATGGCCAGCTGGGTGCTATCGAGTTTGATGCCGAGGTAGCCAGTGGTTTTTGCTTTGTTGAAATCGAAGTTGTTGACGGTGATGGTGTTGGCGGTGTCAGTGCCTTTGACGATGGTGAGTTTGTAGCCTGTGCTGGAGCTGGAATCAGCCGTGACTGCATAGCCTTCGATGTTGCCCGCGCTGTCTTTGCTGGCCCATTGGTTGATTTTACCAACGCCCTTGCCGCCAGTCAGGGCTGCGCCGTCCAACGTCAAGTTGCCCAGGCCGTCGCTGTCTTGGATGGTGTCTTTGCCCCAGGCTGTATCGAATTGGTAGGTGTCGGTGCCGTCACCTCCAAAAAGCTTGTCGTTGCCTGCACCACCGTTCAAGGTGTCGGCACCCCCTTGGGCGAACAGCGTGTCGTTCTTGTCACCACCGACGAAGCTGTCTGCACCCTGTGCACCGACGAAGAGCTGCGTTTTGGTGCTGTCTTTAGCTGTGGCGCTGCTACTGCCAGCGACGGTGACGTTCCATTGTTGGTATGCGCTGCTGTCAAAGCGGAATCGATTTGAAGGGGTGCTTTGCGCTGCGCCAGTCAAGAGCAGCCCATTTAACCAGGTGTTGACATACGAAGCTGCTTTGTTCTGCGCGTCAGCCAGCTCTGCGCCTTTGGCCGTGGTGTATTGCAAGGCACCACCGCTAGCGCTAAAGAACTCTTTGCCGGTGTAGTTGTTGCCCTGCCAGTAATACCATTCGATGCCTTGGGCAATCAGCGCATCTTGGGCCGCTACAGTCAGGCCTGCTATGTTGGTGCCTAGTTTTTGCAGGTCGGCTGCGAAGTGGGTGAGTTTGCCTTGGCCAGAGGAGGCTTTTTGTTCGCTTCGGATAAGGTCGATGAGGAAATTTCGATCTGAGCCTCCGGTTGAAAGTGCATACAACTGCTTGCTCATGATCAGCGGCAATGCACTCTGCACGCTCACGGTCGCAGCTCTGAATCCATCCGATAGCAACCCTGCAGTGAGCAAAGCTTGTGAGTGCATATCGACCATGGCAGCAGGCCCACCCATGTTCGCGATTCCGAACTGCACGGGATTGCGCTGACCAGCTCCTGTGATCGTGTTGAATTCGGTACTGCCAGCATAGACGATGGAGCCCGGCGCAAAATAGCTGCTGACGTTGGCCTCGCGTGCAACGAACTGCGTGGTGATGTTTGCACCATAGTCTTGGATGGCCTGGGGTACTGATGTACCCAAAGATGCAATGACAACTGCCACATCAGGTTCATTCTTGGCGGTTATTTCTGTGGGCGCTGGATCGAATACAACGGCGGTCCGATTGAACCAGACGGCCATGGTGCCAGCGAGGCCACCACCCAAACTGTGACCTGTGAAGGTGATATTGCTGCCTTGTGGATCAGTACCAAGATCGTGCAAGACGCGCGAATAAACGGCTGCGGCTTGTTTTTCTTGGCTCAGGCTAAGCCCTAAATTGGTCGTCCAGTCTCCAAAGTCGTTGTCGGTGCCTCGGAACGAAATCACCACTTCCTTGGTCGCCGTGTTTTGGTACACGGCGTAGGCGAAGCCGTCTGTGCCGGAAGGTTGAGGAATTCGTATCCAAGCGGACGGAAGGTCCACCGTGTTCTTGGTTGAGGCCTGGTATACGTTCAATGCCAACAATGCATAGGTTTGTTTCGTGATCATGATTTATTGCTCTGTATATTTGAAGCAACCCGATGGGGCATTTCTGAGTGGGTTGATTTTTTGGATATCGGACAGTTGTGAGTCATGCATGTAACTCTGTGCAGCCTTGTCCGCCATGGTGTAGCGTCGCTTTACGTCCGAAGGATCGACAGGACGAATCATCAGATTAGTGGGCAGGTTATAGGTCCAGCGCTCTATCCTGTCTGGCCATGTCCATTTCTTTCCGGTGCTATCGGGAATCAACTGCAAATAGTAGGGCGTTACGCAAGCGTAATTGTTGTTGTAGTACCAGTCACCGAGCGATGCAGGTGCAAGCAACACCGGTACCTTCTGAGGGGAAATTGCCAGCACGATGATGCCGGCTTCGCCTCTGTAGATGTATTCACGTCCACCGTACGTGAACGAGGTGGTTTCCACCGAATCAGGCAGATACCCAAGGTCCGCTGGGTTGCCAGGCTGGCCTTTGATGGAGTAGCGCACCTCTTTGTAAATCGTGATCGTTTCGCCCGTGTTGAGTAAGACTTCTTCTTCCCATTGCATGGTTCTGGCGCAGGCAAGCAGCTGAATTGCTGCACCCACAGTCAGCAATATTTGCATCATTTTTCTGACAAATCTCATAACAAGACTCGCCATTTCTGAAGGTCCGACAGGGATTGCGCTTCGATCTGGCATCGCCTCGGAACATCGGAATTGATGGGGTTGTCGATGGGCATCAACAATTGAGTTGGGCAACTGCCAACTCGGCTTGTCACATATGGCTTTGTAGCTATCATTTTTGGGCCAATCATTGAGTTGAGAAGTTGCGATTGATGGCGAATAGAAAGTCAGTGGCTGTATTCGAGCCAAGCAGGAGGAGAGCCTGAGCACAACTGAGCGCCACAGTCAAGAGCTGTGAAACTGGAAAGGATTCGATCGCAAAACTTGTGCTGCCTGCTGCCTGCTGCCTGCTGCCTGCTGCCTGCTGCCTGCTGCCTGCTGCCTGCCAAAGATGATGATTCACCGCTCCCGTCCCTTTTGCTGATGTCTTATAACCACTTCGCAAAGCAGTGGTAGAGATTTATGTTTTCTGCAAGTCTATGTCAGCTCTTGGTCAGTTTTGAAGGCCGCATTGAGGTGTTTATGTGATCTATTCACACTCCGTGCAAAACCCCCGCCATGACCCGCATCGAAGAATTCCGCCAAGCCGCAAAGCGCCCGAATACACGGCGAAGCTATGTCTCGGCCGTGCGTCACTTTGAAGACGAATGGCGCGGCCTGCTACCAGATACCATCGAGACGATTGCGCGCTACATGCAACCTACTTGCGCTGAACACAATTTCGCCAATTCGAAAATTCCTCAACGACCGCTCGATACCAAGCAGGCGCTGACTCAAAATCCTTGCACATATGGTTGTAGCGAATGGCCTTGGCGCGCCACGCCCCGCGCAATGCCGGTTCCAAATTCAACATGAACCAGCCAATCAATTGGATCAAGTGATGTCGTTCGCTCAACTCGCGAGATTCAAAAGCAAGCTTGCCGGTCGCAAGCACCATGTCTTGGACAGCCAGCACATTACAGGCGTACTCTCGAAGTGTGATGGTCGAGTACATTGACGTCAGCAGCTTCCCGAATTGCCGCATGACGGCAAGGTCATCAAGATCAAAGCCAGAGGGTGTCGAATGCGTCCCTTCAACTAGTTCGCAAAGCTGGAAATGCCAGGAAGCGACTTCACCGTCATAGGTGGCGATAGGTTTAGATTCACAATCCCCCAGATCAAAGCCACAGTTGTGGCAGGCTGCGATAGAGTCTGGAATCGAGCGTTTTTGCATGTCCCTTCGATGAAACGCCACGGCCGCGCCACAAGCCTGACATCGGTCATGGAGCATGCAGTGATGCGTTGCGCAGACCGTATGGAAGGCGACGCGCCACGCCTTTCTGAAGTGCGGCACCTTGTCGCTTTTCAAGCAGACTGGGCAAAACTGCAAACCGTAACCTGTGAAGGTGCGGTGGTACATGCTCAAGGTTTGGATCCACGGCAGGGTACCTGAGGCAAGCATCTTGGGATATAGAACACCCTCGTAGATCCCCAGCGTGGTGTTCCAAGCGGTTGCCAGCGGCGCGCCTGTTCGAAGGCTCAACTCTTGCACTAGCCAGTCTGGTCCCAGCCGGTCAATATCGCGGTTCCAGACTTGGCGTTGATTTCCAAAGAGGAGATTGCAAAAGGTTTGTACCTTGAGCCCATGCCCATGTGCCAGGCGTACCAGCCATGAGGAGAGAAGTTCGTCGGGGAGGGGTTTGTATCGGATAGGCCATAGTTGCCCGCTTAGACCAACAAGCCCCGCCATCGCGTTACAGCGTTCGCCTGAATCGCTTTCGCTGCGAAGGCGGTACCCAATTCAAGCGATCCAAAAGCTGAGGCGTGATGCATTCCGTACCTGTTCGAATGGCGGCAACAGATGCCTCTTTGATCAGATCAAAAATATCCCCAAGATTGCTTTCACTTTTGGCGTAAATGATGTTGCACATATCGGGGCTTCCAAGATTGGAAGGATTGAGCAATGGGGTTCGAATTTCAAGCGTCCGGAGCAATTTAGCAAATGATTCGTCGTTCTGGATGATCGGCAGCTCGTAGGGAATGAATCGACTGGAAAACTGGTCGTCCTGGTAAATTGCATTTCTGGCTTCTTCAACGCCCAGAACCACAAGACTAACTTTGGTTTCATTGCTGAGACTTTTGAGTGCGTTTCGAAACTCTCTTTGCCGATTCAAGCTCCCCGCAATCAGGTGCTGGATTTCATCAACAAGAAGTACTTTGACACCCAACTCCCGAAACATGCGTTTGACTTGGGAGTACTTTTCATGCGCCGAAGAAGTTGGTTTGTATTTCGCCGCCAAGCTGTCCAGGATACGACTATAGAAATCAGACAAGTCCGGCTTCGGGGGGGCTTCAACCATGATCACCGGCGCCACGGTCGTCTCGTTTTCCGGGTTCAGGTCTGGTGGATGTAGTTTCAGAAAACGTTCAGCAATAGAGGTCTTACCGCTAAAGGCGGGGCCCACAATCAACATGCAAGGAGGCCGGGTCACTTCCGGCGACTGAAGCATGTCCTCCAGTCGTTCAAGCACTTCTTTGACATGTTCGAATTTCACCCAAGTTCCGACACGAATCCCTCTGATCCGCTCATCATTCGATAGCAGTAATTTCTGCTGCGCTTTTTCGTCGAGATGATCCAATGCGCCAACCCTAGTAATCGTCGTCATAAAAGTCATCCTTGGCCTTATCTTGACGCAAAGGCAGCGGGGAAGGTGCAGCGTGCGGCGGTGCAGTCTGGGTTGGCGTTTCAGCTTTTCGCTGAGCGCGTGCTTTTTCGTGGAGCTTGCGCTTTTGCAGAGCGCGACGCGCTTTCTTGGTCGATTCCGCAGAATCTTCTTCAATGCTGCGTTGCTCGTTGATCAAATTGAAAACAGTCCGTTCGCTGTAGTTCTTCATGCCCATTTCTTTGGCACGACGTTGCCCTTCACGCAGTTCCCAGATACTGACGGGCTGGAGACCCGAATCCCGATACGGGATTTGAAAGAACCGTTTCAGTTCCGGATCGAAGAAATGCAAAACGCTGATGTCTCTTGGATCCCTGTGAAACATGAACTGGCGCTTGTATTTCGGCAATTCAGGGTCTTTGGAATTGACCCATGGACGCAATACCTCGCTGTAGTACTTAACGTCATCAAGCTGCACACCATAGTCCTGGACCGTTCTCCGCTCAAAAGGCATGAAGTCAATGCGGATTTTTTCCGTACTCTGGGGAATCACAGGCAATCCTCGCCCCGGTCTCTTGCTGGTGCCGAGCAGGCCTTCCTTCCACTTTGTTTCAGGCGTCGTCCCAATTCCCCGGTGCATGTCGACGTGATACCGAATGAAAAACAGGGCAAGCCACTTCTCAAGTTCAGCGAATGTCATGACGGCCTGACCCTCAGCGTCATATTCGCCTTTTTCCTTAGGGCCCGAGAAGGTTGCCCCTTTGACAACTTTGAGTCCCTCGGAAACTGTCCCCATCAAACGCTCAATGTGCGCGCCAAAGTGTGGCACTGCGACCGGGCGCAGTTTGAGGTTGATGTTGTACTCCTTGCAGGCATGGCGAAGCATTTCACCGCGAAACTCCTTGGCGTTATCCATGTGCAAGGAGTCCATCAAGCCATGCTGTGGCCATTTATGGTTGGATAAGCCAAGCCTGTTCAGCCACTGGTCTTTGGGCAAGATTGCGTGCGAGATGCACATGCCTGCCGACATGCTGGACGGGGCATCCAGTGAGAGATACATGCCCACGCAGCATCGGCTGTTGACATCAATGCCCAGCGTGACCCATGGCCGCTTAATGGGGAGGCGGTGCTCGTCATCCACGATCATGATCGGCAATTCGGTGTGATCCACTTGAATCGTCTGCAGTGGCCAGTCGACATCAGGGATCTTGCCTACCTTGGGTGCCGTTTTTTCAAAAGCTGCTTTGCTACCCTCACGCTTCTTGATCCGGTCTTCACGATTGAGCCAACTGATGTGGCGCGCAATCGTGGATGCAGACGGCAAGGGGGACAAGCCTGCGTTACTACACAGGCGACGCACTTCACTTGCAGCCGCCGCGCTAGACGGCTTTTGCAGGGTCAGGAACTGAGTCTGTAGATAGTTGTCGAGGATGGCTTTGACCTCTGGGCGCAATCTTGACTTGCCGGGCGCACCCTGCATCCATTTCTGAGGTAACAAGGAGGTCAGCAATCCACTGGATTTGTATGCTTCAAGCCACCGATAGATAGTGGACTTTCCGACACCAGCCACTTCGGCCGCGGCTTGGTAGTCTTTGTCCTCGCGTCGTCCTCTGGGAGCAAGCAAGGGCTCCAGCGCGCGCAGTCTTCGCTCAGCTTCTTCCCAATCTTCCTGGCTAACGTCTTCCAGATCAAATTCGGGTCGGTTCTCTGCCAGCGGGCTCTTTGGCTTATCCAGCGCGCTCAAGCTCAAAATGACAGGGAGGTCTGAGCCTTTTTCTTTGGCCAGGACTTTGTCGATGTCAACGAGGCGGGTTACGCGGTATTCGCGCCCGTCTATTTCGATCACGGATCCTTTTTGGATGCTCAGGTGGACGGGGGGAATAGGAGTGTTCACCTCAGCTCTCCACCGGCCACAAAGTCACCGTCGAGCCGAAAGGCACGTCCCAATCGACGCCGATCTTGCGGTTGGCGACAAGGTGCCACATGACAGGCATCCAGCCAAGTTGCTCATCCTGGTCCGTACTGAGGCTGTTCAGTAAGGCTGTGCTGTCTGTTCGACCAAGCGAGGAAATTCGTGTCAGCACTTGGTTCCTACGCTCTAGTGAATGCTGTTGATGCGTGTAAGCCCGAACAAACTTGACGTTTCCCAACCGAGGAATGCGGATTTCCTCGTCGGTAATGATCCTGAACACCCACCCACGTTGTTCGCAATACGCCTTTGCCGCAGCAAACTTGGGCGCATATTTGTCACTATTAACCTTTAGGTCCAGTTCCGACTTCACCTCTCGAACCTCTTGCGCAGGAATAAAGCCATCGTCATTTGGATGAAATTCCACCTGAACATCTGGTACGTACCCACTCGGCACACCAGGTACCGGAATTCTGATGGGTTGAACTGTGTAAGTCTTTATCTGGGGGTCATGATCAAGCAACAGCAGGTGATCTGCTTCAAGTGGCGACTCAAAGTCGGCGTCATGCTTGCTTTTTTGGGTAGCATGACGACCAGTGACATGAATATGATTCTTTGGAATCTTGCGGACGGACACAACTGCCTCCTACGACATGATTCCTACTTCGCACGCGCTTCCGAAACCGATTTCACCTGCTGCACAATGCCGAATGCATCGCAAAGCGGTGAAAGCTCCTAGAGCGCGAGTGCCAATAGATAATCACTCTCAAGAATTTCAGGTATTTTTCCCATATTTATAGGTTATTTATCCGTCAATGTCTATGATTTTTCCCGAGATGTCCGATTTCTTCACACATGCTGCAGCTCAACAAGCGCCGGGTTTACCGAACGATTTGGCGCCGAGCGTTTAAGGTTTGATGGCTCCCTCTGTTTACGCCCTGGGCGCTATTGCGCTGTGGGCCACGCTGGCTTCGCTGGGGCTGGCCTTGCAACACATTCCGCCGTTTTTACTGACTGGCATTGCCCTGTTGGTGGGGAGTGTGCCTGCCTGGCCGCTGTACAGGCAGTGGCGTATTCCGGCGAGCACGCTGCTCTTAGGCGTCTGCGGCTTGTTTGGCTACCACTTCCTGTTGTTCATTGCCCTGCGCCACGCACCTGCCGTAGAGGCCAACCTAGTCAATTACCTTTGGCCGCTGCTGATTGTGGTGCTGGCCCCAGTGCTGCTGCCGGGCAAGCGGCTAACCGCCGTTCACCTGCTGGCCGCCGGCATGGGCTTTGCAGGGGCTGCGATTGCCATTGTGGGTGGGCGCGAAGTCTCTGCGCAGTTTGCCTGGGGCTATTTGCCTGCACTTGGGGCTGCCGTGACGTGGGCCTGTTATTCACTGCTAACGCAGCGGGTGGCGCACTTTCCGACAGCAGCCATTGGCCTGTTTGGCTTGGTGTCGGGGGCGCTGTCTTTGCTGTGCCATTTCGCGATGGAATCGCGCGTAGATTTGAGCAGTCAAGACTGGCTGCTGTTGGCCGTGATGGGCCTGGGGCCGCTGGGTGCGGCCTTCTTCTTGTGGGACAAGGCGCTGAAAGGTGGCAATGCACAGCACATTGGCATCCTGAGTTATCTGACACCGCTGTGCTCTACCGTTCTTCTGATGCAAGTCAGTCACCGGCCCATGAGCTGGAACATTGCGGCAGCCGCTGCGCTGATCATTGCAGCCGCCATCCTTGGCACCCGGGCGCGCTAAGCCCCTATTCGCACATCACCTACCGCAAGCAAAAGGCATTGGATTTTGGCTACTGTTGAGTTTTTTTTGAATCCGCAATCGGTTCAGGCTGCGGTGCCTGCGGCAACCTTTGAGCGCGCCAAAGCCTTGTATTTACTGCAGCATGTGCTGGACTGCGATGTCAGCTTCAGCAGCAGCCGGGAATGGGATTTGGCAGGACAGGTTCAGGGCTCGGAACGCAGCCCCTACTGGGTAACGGCCAAGGTAGAAATCAATCCGGTGGGTAATCTGAGCGCTTTTGAATCCGAATGCACCTGCCCAGTGGGGAGAAACTGCAAACACGGCGTAGCACTGACGCTGAAGGCCGCCTACCGAAGTGCCAGAAAAGTGAACAGCCCCGGCGAGGTCACCATCATCCGCCCAGCCCAAGACGCAGCGCCCTTGCCGCGTGTTGCGTCCGCCGAAGAAATCGCCGCCCAAGAAGCTGCTGAACTGAAGGCCACTGAGGAGGCCACCCGGATCGCACGTGCGCGTGAAAGCAACAAGGCCCAGCTTCAGATTGGCCAGTGGATGGAGGCGCTGGAGACGGGAACGGACGGAACCGTTGATGAGATGCGCCAGATGATGCAGCGCAAGCAGGACCCCGACAAACAAGTGGTCTACACACTGTCACCTGAGCGGCGCTCTGGCGTTGAGGTGTTGCAAATCAATTTTGGCCAGGCCAGCGCCCTGCGTAAAGGCGGCTGGAGCAAGGTGCAGGTGAATCGCTACCTGGACAATTATTCGACCAACCCCGCCGACATGGAGGTGGTGAACCTGGTACGCAGTTTGGCGGGTACCAGCGCGTCCTACAGCAGCGGGCCGTTTGTGCTGGCGGGGCAAACCGGCATGCTGGCGCTGCAACTTGCAGCCAGCATGGGGCGATTGTTTACGTTGTCGGCGGAGCGAACCTTAGGTGTGACGCTGAAGATTGGGCCCGCACGCACGCCGTACTGGTATTGGCAAGAAGCTGCCAACACCAAGCTGGGTGAGACGACCTGGTCATTGCGCGCGCGGCTGGAAGAGGGGGAGTCGGACGACAAGGCTCTGGCGACTTGCTTTGCGAACAATCCACCGCTGTACATTGACCGCGCCACAGGGCATGTCGGCGTGCTGGAAATGCCCGACATGACGGCCAATCAACTGTGCACCTTGCTCAAAGCGCCAGCGATTCCGCTGTCTTTGATCGCGCAGAACGAGATAGAGCTGCTTCGCCACCTGGCAGGCTTGCCGCTGCCGCCAGTGATTCAGCCACCAGAATTGATCAAAGGTGGGCAACCCGAATGGCAACTCCACCTGGAGCCCGTCGCCAAGAATCAGGCGGATGAACTGGGCTTGATGAACGCCACCTTGCGCTTTGGCTATGGTGAGCTGACATTCTTTTCCCTGAGCCAGCAAAACCCCTACCTTGTCGATTTGCCCGCCAGGGGCGAACGCGACGCTCAAAGTGTCACACGCAAATTGCTGGAACGGGATTTGCCGCATGAGCAACAGGCCATCATGCAGTTGCATCAGTTAGGCTTGGTCGGCGACGCCAAAGGGCACTTCGGCCTGCCCATTGCCCAAGATCAGAACCGCTGGTTGCAGTGGGCGGACGACGGATTCGCCGTATTCATTGACGCCGGGTTCTCTGTCACGCAAAGCAAAACCCTGGACAACTGGATTGCTCGCGCCGACAACATTGATGTCAACATGGCTGGCCTGGGTGGCGATCTCGACGACGCCGATGATTTGCAGGCCGCACAAAGCCCCTGGTTTGACTTGTCGCTGGGCATAGAAATCAACGGCGAGCGGCACAATATTTTGCCGCTGCTACCCACGCTACTGGAACGCTTGAGCAGCTACAGCCTAGACGGCGGCAACCTGGTTGGCATGCCCGAGCATGTGTACCTGCCAGACGCCCGGGGCGAAGGCTATCTTCGCCTGCCCACGGCACCACTCAAACCCTGGTTGCAGGCCTTGCTGGAGTTAGTGGGCGAGCGTTCCCGTGACCTGGATGGCGACAGCCTGCGCTTGTCGCGTTTCGACGCCATGCGCATGGGCACCGCGCTGGGTGCTGGCGCGCAGTGGAGCGGTGCGGCCAGTCTGCAAGCCATGGTGCAACAGTTACAAACCGCCGCAGCGTTACCCGCAGTGGCCTTGCCATCTGGTTTGCAGGCCACCTTGCGGCCCTATCAGCAGCAAGGGGTAAATTGGCTGCAGTTCATGCGCACCCACAGCTTGGGCGGCATCCTGGCAGACGACATGGGCCTGGGCAAAACCCTGCAGACCTTGACCCATTTGCTGATCGAAAAAGAACAAGGCCGACTGGACCGCCCCGCCATGATCATTGCCCCGGTGAGCCTGATGGGCAATTGGCGGCGCGAGGCGCAGCGCTTCACGCCCGATTTGAAGGTGATGGTGCTTCATGGTGCAGACCGCCACGAAGTGGCCACGGAAATTGCCGAGCACGATGTGGTGATCGTGCCCTATTCATTGTTGCAGCGCGACCGCGACCGCTGGGTCAAGCAGGCCTGGCACATTGTCGTGCTGGATGAAGCGCAGAACATTAAAAACGCCAACTCGAATGCGGCGCAGGTGGTGAGTGAGCTCAATACGCGGCATCGGCTGTGCCTTTCTGGCACACCCATGGAGAACCATTTGGGTGAACTGTGGAGCCTGTTCCATTTCTTGATGCCTGGCTTTTTGGGCAGCCAGGCACGCTTCAAGGATCTGTTTCGCACCCCCATCGAGAAGTACGGCGACGCCGAGCGGCTGGACCAGCTGCGCCGCCGCGTCACGCCCTTCATGCTCAGGCGCAACAAGAGTGACGTGGCCACCGATTTGCCGCCAAAGATTGAGGTCATTAGCTCGGTGGAGCTGTCCGACGCACAGGCCAATCTGTACGAAACGATACGGCTGACCACTGAAAAGGCGGTTCGCGAATCGCTCAACACCAAAGGTCTGGCCGGGTCACAAATCCAGGTGCTGGACGCCTTGCTGAAACTGCGCCAAGTCTGCTGCGACCCACGACTGGTGCCACTGGATGCGGCCAAGAAAATCAAACAATCAGCCAAGTTGGAACTGCTGATGGAATTGCTGCCCGAGATGCTGAACGAGGGCCGCAAAGTGCTGCTGTTCTCACAGTTCACCAGCATGCTCACGCTGATTGAGGCGGAGCTGAAAAGCCGCGACATCCCTTGGGTCAAGCTCACCGGCCAATCACAACACCGCGATGATTTGATTGACCAATTCACCAGCGGCAAAGTACCTTTGTTCTTAATCAGCTTGAAAGCCGGTGGTGTGGGTCTGAACCTACCCCAGGCCGACACGGTGATCCACTACGACCCCTGGTGGAACCCTGCGGTTGAAAACCAGGCCACCGACCGCGCGCACCGCATTGGGCAAACGCAGCAGGTGATGGTCTACAAACTGGTCGCCCAGGGCACGATTGAGGAAAGAATCCTGGCGCTGCAAGAACGCAAGGCTGAACTTGCCAAAAGCATGTACAGCGGCGCTATTGCGCGCAAAGAGCCGATGTTCAGCGAAATGGATGTGGCGGAGTTGCTAAAGCCGCTGGGCTAAGCCACGACTGTCGGGCATCCAGGGCTCTATTTAGCCTTCGCCATCATCGCCGCCGGATCCTCAGCGTCCAGCACTTGCTGCGCCCAGGCAGCCAGTTTGACGGTATCTGAGCGCAGCACCTCTTGCTTGACGGCCAGAATTTGAGATGGATGCATGGAGAAGCTGCGCAGGCCCAGACCCAAAAGCAAGCGGGTAAAGCTGGCGTCTCCGGCCATCTCGCCGCACACGCTCACTGATTTACCTTGCGCTTGGCTTTGAGCAATGGTGTCCGCCACCAGGCGCAGCACCGCAGGGTGAGCCGGGTCATAAAGGTGCGCCACGGATTCGTCAGCACGGTCAATGGCCAGGGTGTACTGGATCAGATCGTTGGTGCCGATGGACAGGAAATCAAAGTATTTGAGGAACATGCGCAGCGTCAGGGCCGCCGCAGGAATTTCGATCATGGCGCCGAGCTTGACCGGGCCGTAGACCGCGCCCCTGGCATCCAAATCGGCGCGCGCTTGGTCAATCAAGGCCAGGGTTTGATGGATCTCGCTGGCATGGGCCAACATCGGGATCATCATGTTCAACTGCCCATGCGCAGCCGCACGCAGGATGGCCCGCAGCTGCGTCAAAAACATGGCGGGGTCTGCCAGACTCCAGCGGATGGCACGCAGGCCCAGGGCGGGGTTGAGGTAGTCGTCCTCTTTGCTGTTTTTGGCATGGTGATCTAGGGGCTTGTCGGCACCCACATCCACCGTCCGCACGGTCACGGGCAGGCCTTGCATGCCTTCGACGGCGGCACGGTAGGCGCGGTACTGCTCTTCTTCGTCCGGCAATTTGCCGTGGCGGCCCATGAAGAGGAATTCGCTGCGGAACAGGCCCACGCCGAGCGCACCTGCGGCCAGTGCTGCGGGGGCGTCGTCCGGCATTTCAATGTTGGCCAGCAGCTCAATTTTTTGGCCGTCGAGGGTGACGGAAGGCGTGTGACGCAGCCGAGTGAGGCGACCACGCTCCAGCTCACCTTGGCGCTGCTTGAAACCGTATTCGGCCAGGATGATGGGGGACGGGTCCACCAGCATGATGCCGGCGTCGCCGTCCACGATGACCCAGTCGTCTTGTCGAACGAGTTGGCTGGCCGCGCGGGCACCCACAACGGCAGGAATGTCCATGCTGCGGGCGACGATGGCCGTGTGGGAGGTTTTGCCGCCCACGTCGGTCACAAAGCCTGCGAACACGCTGCGCTTGAACTGCAGCATATCGGCCGGTGCCAGGTCGTGCGCCACCAAGATCAGCGGTACATCAACACTGTCATCCAGCATGTTGTCCAACTGGGCCTGCTGATCGCTCTTGCGACGTTTGACTCGGGCAACGGAAGGGGCTGCGCGCGCTGCATCGGCCAGAGGCAAGGCAGCACCACTCATGCGCTGCAGCACGCGCTGCACCACTTGCTCCAGATCGGCTTTGCGCTCACGCAGGTATTCGTCCTCCATCTCGTCAAACTGACGCGAGATGGCTTCCAGCTGCGTGGTCAGCGCCCATTCGGCGTTGTACAGGCGGTCTTTGATCCAGTGCTTGACGCCTTCTGTCAGGTCGTCGTCTTGCAGCAGCATGAGATGCACATCCAACAACGGGGCCAGCTCATGCGGCGCGTCTTTGGGCATGTCTGCCAGCAGCCGCTGCAGTTCGTCTACAACGGCATTGCGCCCAACACGAACGCGGTCAATCTCAGCTTCGATCTGGCTCGCATCAATGAAGTAATGCGCCACGTCCACACGGCCCACCAACACGGCACGCCCGATGGCGATGCCGCGTGATACAGCAAGCCCGTGAACTGAGAAGCTCATTCACCTTCTCCGAATTTGTCATCTATGAGCGCCAGGATGGCAGTGCTGGCTTCTTCCTCGCGCTCGCCGTTGGTTTCCAGCGTGACTTTGCTGCCAATGCCAGCGGCCAGCATCATCACGCCCATGATGCTCTTGGCGTTGATGCGGCGCTCGCCCTTGGAAAGCCATACTTCGCACGGGAAGCTGCCAGCCAATTTGGTGAGTTTGGCCGATGCGCGTGCATGCAGGCCCAGCTTATTGCTGATGGTCGTGTCGGTCTTGATCATGGTTGCGTTTAGCTTGGTTTTGTGGCGCGGTGATGGCGACTTGCATCACGCCTTGGGTGCCGCCAGCCACCGCACGGGTGACCAGCATGTCCAGGGACTCTTGCCGATAAGTGATACAGCGCAGGAGCATCGGCAAATTCACGCCCGCAACCAATCTTGAGGATTGGCCGTCCACGACTTTCTGGGCAACATTGCAGGGCGTTGCGCCAAAGATGTCGGTCAAGGCCAAGAAGGTCTTGTCTGGCAGGTGACGGGTGATGATGCGGGCGCTGCCGATGGATTCATCGGGTGACATATTCGGTTGCACGTCCAGGGCATGGACAAAACTGCCGCAGTCTGGAAAGACATGCAGTGCACACTGGCGCAAGGCGTGGGCCAAAGGGGCGTGGGCGATGATGAGGATGCTATTGGACATGTTTGGCGTCAATTATCACGTCTGCTGGGCGGGGCGACCAGGTGCAAACAGAAACCAAAGGTAAGACAGCACACATCCCACCAGAAACACACCAAACGCCGCCCTGAAGGCATCCACTTCAACCAGCCCCATGGCTTTGAAGGCGTCTATGCCCAAGCCGATGCCCCACTGCACCACAAACACGCCGGCGAAGATCACCAGATTGAACGCGGACAATGCTCGGCCGGCCAGTTGAGGTGGAAAGGCCATGCCCACTGCCGGTTGTGACAAAGACGAAAAGCTGCAGCCCATGCAAAACAAAGCAAAAAGTGCTGTTACGGCAATATTGGCGTCACTTCCTGCTATGCAAAGAATAGCAATTGGCACAAAACAGCTCGGCAGGCCCCAACTCATGAGGCGATCAGCCCCTAGACCGCGGCGCGCCAGCCAAGGAGCTGCCATGCCCCATGCCCAGAACGTGAAAAGCATGGTCAGGTTGATCCAAAAGAGGCCTGTGGCTGCTTGCAAACCGCTGAAGCCCGCCACCTTGACCATCCAGGGGCCCGCCCACAGGGTTTGCATGGCCACCAAGCCGCCGTAGATGAAGAATCCCACGGGCAGCACTTTTCTGAAGTATGGGTGGCGCCAAATGTCGCGATAACCCATGGCAGCCACAGCTGGCCCTGCTTTTACATCGGTACTGGCGGTCAGCGTTGTCCAGGTAGGCACCTTGAGCGCGATCAACGCCATGGCCAGCATCACCATGGCCGCCAAACACCAAAATATGCCCCGCCAACCGATCACCGGCATGAGCCACTGCACTGGGAGGGTGGACGCCAACATGCCCAGCGAGCCTGTCATCAGCATCCATGAATTGGCGCGAACCTGTACGTCAGCAGAGAGCCAGCGTCGGTAGCCTGTCAAGGGTGCCATCAGACAGGCACTGACGCCTGCCCCACACAGCACGCGTGCAGCCAGCAAACCATGAAAGCTGGTCGCGAGTGCAAAGGCCACGCAGCCCAGCACAGCCATGGTCAAGAAGGCCAGAATGACCTTCTTGGGGCCAAAACGGTCCAGCCAATTGCCCAGCGGTAGCTGCATGGCGGCGAAACCCAGAAAATAGCCGCCAGCCAGCAGCCCCAGGTCGCTGGCTTTCAGCGATAGCTCCAGCGTCAGCGTGGGGGACAGCGTGGCCGCAATGGCCCGGATCAGCGCAGAAAGGAAGTAGGCGAAGGCAAACGCCATGAACAACAGAATGGCAGTGTTCTTGCTGACGTGGTTGTTTTGCGCCGGTGGTGCTGTTGAGGTCATGGGTGCTTGGTCAATTTGGAAGGCCGCCTCACAGAGATATGAATGTGACGCATTCTGAGCATTATCGTTTTCGGCGGAGAATGCCCGCATGAGTGATCAAAACCAAGCTTCCCCCCCCCACGCCACTCCTCACGCATTGAGCGGTATTCGTGTGCTAGACCTCTCGCGCGTGCTGGCGGGTCCGTGGTGCACTCAGACCTTGGCGGACTTGGGTGCTGACGTGATCAAAGTAGAGCGGCCCGGTGCAGGTGACGACACCCGCACCTGGGGGCCACCTTTTTTGAAATCTGACGATGGCGTTGAGACAACCGACGCCGCTTATTACTTGGCGACCAATCGCAACAAGCGGTCCGTGACTTGCGATTTCTCTCAGAAGGAAGGCCAGGACTTGATCAGAGCCATGGTGCCGCACTTTGATGTTTTCGTGGAGAACTTCAAGGTGGGCGACATGTCGCGCTATGGACTGGACTTTGAGTCACTGCAAAAGATCAACCCCCGCTTGGTGTACTGCAGCGTCACCGGTTTTGGCCAGACAGGTCCCTACGCTGATCGCGCGGGTTACGACTACGCCATTCAAGGCATGGGCGGCCTGATGAGTGTGACGGGCGACCGGGACGACTTAGGCGGTGGACCGCAAAAGGTGGGCGTGGCGGTGGCAGATCTGTTCACAGGCATGTTTGCGACCGTTGCCATTTTGGCCGCCTTGCGCCATGCCGAACGCACGGGCCAAGGGCAGCAGGTGGATATGGCCCTTCTGGACGCACAGGTGGCCATGCTGGCGAATTTGGGCGCAAATTACCTCGTTGGCGGCAAGGTGCCTGGGCGCATGGGCAATGCGCATCAAAACGTGGTGCCGTATCAGGTCTTTGAGACCGCACCTACGCCTGACGGACAGAAGGACCATTTGATTTTGGCCGTTGGCAACGATGGGCAGTTTGTCAAATTCTGCGCCATTGCGGGCCGGCCCGACTTGGCTACAGATCCTCAGTACGCCAAGAACCAAGACCGGGTACGCAACCGTGCGGTACTGGTGCCCATGTTGCAAGAGATTTTCTTGACGAGACCCAAAAGCGAGTGGTTACGCGCCCTGGAAGTCGCCAAAGTGCCTTGTGGCGCCATCAACAATCTCGGCGAGGTTTTTGCCGATCCGCATGTGCAAGCCCGGGGCATGGTCACACACTGGAAGCATGCCATCAACGGTGATGTCCCCCTGGTAACAAGCCCCATCAAATTGAGCGCGACGCCTGTGCGTACTGACTTGGCGCCTCCCTTATTGGGGCAGAACACGGATGAGGTATTGGCCGAGGTGCTGGGCCTCACGGCTGCACGCATCGCAGAATTGCGCGTCAACGGGACGATTTGAGTCCGACCTGATTGGAAGCTAAAAAATGGCGAACTTTGTCTTGGTTCACGGTGCGTGGCATGGCGCTTGGTGTTGGCAGAGGGTGGTGCTGCGTCTCGGTCACGCTGGACACCGTTGCCATGCGGTGACGCTTACCGGGGTAGGCGACCGAGCTCACCTGCTGAGGGCAGATATTTCGCTTGAGACCCATATTGCCGACGTGTGCGGTTTGATTGAGGCCGAAGAACTGCAGGATGTGGTGTTGGTGGTTCATTCTTATGCCGGGATGATCGGCACGGCGGTGGCCAGCCGCTTGCCCGAGCGCTTGTCGCACTTGGTTTACGTGGATGCTGTGATCCCTGAACCTGGTGAGACCTGGGGCAGCACGCATGCGCCCGAGACACGCGCTTCGCGTATTGCTTCAGTAAACGCCGATCCCATGCGTTGCTTGCTTCCACCTGATGCGAGCCTTTTCGGACTGGAGGGAGCGGATCGCGACTGGGTCAATCGACGGCAGACCCCTCACCCTGGCGGCCCTTATACCGATGTGCTGACGTTTGAGGCGGATAAGGTCGCGGCGGTTGCCCGGACCTTCATCAGTTGTGAGGCACCCCGCTTGGCGACCATTGATGCCGCAAGGGGACGGGCGGCTTCAGCGCAAACCTGGGGTGGCCTATGGCTTGCGCGGTCCCGCTTTGTCTCCATGACTACCGGGCATGATCCGATGGTGAGCGCACCTGATGAATTGACGCGCCACCTGTTAGACAGCGCTGCGATTACTTGATGGCGCCGAAGACTTTTTTGACAATGTCGCTGCCCGCGCCGATGGGGTCTTGGCGGATTTTTTTCTCTTCTTCGGCAATCATCAAATAGAGACCGTCCAGCGACTTGCCTGTGACGTACTGCTGAATGTTGGCGTCTTCCTTCTTGATCAAGCCAAAGCCTGCGGCCTTGCCCGCAACGGCGTTGTATTTGTCCACCATGCCCACTTTTTCGATGGCCTGGGTAACGACGGGCAAGAACTTGACGCCCAGTGGTTCACGAGTTTTGTCTGCAAAAAACTTGGTTACTGAGTTTTCACCCCCGGTCAAAATGGCCTTGGCGTCATTCACGTTCATGCTTTTGACCGCGCTGACCAGCATGTCTTTGGCCATGGGCATGGCAGCTTCTGCGGCGCGGTTCATGCTGGTGATGAGTTCATCCACTTTTTTGCCCTGACCCAGGGTTTTGAGGATGTTGGCAGCATCGTTCAGAAAGCCCGGCAAGGGAATGCGAACCTTGTCATTGCCCAGAAAGCCGTCCGTTGCACCCAGCATGCCCACAGCGGCTACAGCGCCTTTTTCCAATGCGGCTTTGAGGCCAGCAGAGGCGTCGTGATCGGTCAAATCGCTGAGTGATAGCGCGTAGGCGTGGCTATAACCAAACATCAACATGGCTGCGGTCACTGAGCCTGCTGTGGTGAATTGGCGGCGATTGAATGGTGCGCTTGGGTTTTGCATGTCCTAGACCTTGTGTTGACACTGGGGTGGTGATGTGACGGGGAAGTCTACGCGCGGGCACGCCAACAAAAAAGGCCAGCAAGTTATTTTGCTGGCCTTTTGTGCATTTCGGCATAACGTGCCGACATTGATTGCTATGTTTTTATGAGTGCTTACTTGGCACGGAAGTCGTCATGGCAGCCCTTGCAAGTTCCGGCGGCAGGGCCAAAGGCAGTCTTCAATGCAGCGACATTGCCCGCCTTAGCGGCCGTTGCCAACTTTGCGGCTTCTGTCTGGAGCTTTTCGCTGGCTTCCTTGAAATGAGCTGCGTCCTTCCAGATTTCTGGCTTGGCCTTAGGGCTGTCAGCGCCAGGGACGAATCCAGCCCATGGCAACTTGGACATGGCGGCCACGATGTCGGCGCTTTCTGCGGCGGCTTTGGCGTCGTAGGGCATCTTGTCATTGGCCATGGCGCCCAGGCGGCCAAAATGTTGACCCATGACGAACAAGGCGCTTTGGCGGTATTTGACGGCATCTTCGTTTTTGGCGAATTGGGCCGATGCTGGCACGGCGACTGCCAATGCCGCAGCAGCGAGGGTCAGAGTAACTAGCACTTTCATGGGAGGTCCTTTGGGTTAAAGCGTGTTAAAAAGTGGCGTTCAGTTTGGCTTGCTCGAGCAATCTGAGGCTAATGTCCCTGGAAGTGGTGTAAGTTTTCGAGGGTGGGGGAAGGCGCGAAGGGCGTAGCCCGTAGCGGCTTTCCCCACCCTCGGGCCGCCAAATTGGGTGGTCATCGTGAAGTCCGGATAAGGTTGGGATACGACCCACCAACCTGATGAAAGGAAAACACAATGACCACCGCTACTATGGCATTAGCCGAGCTCGCTGAGAAGGGCTCTGATATCGACGTGTTGCGCCAAATGGTGCAATTCATGGCCCAGCGCCTGATGGACCTGGACGTAGAGGGGCGCTGCGGCGCAAGCTACGACGAAAAGAACCCCGAGCGTTTGAATAGCCGAAACGGCTACCGCGAACGCACCTGGGACACCCGCGCAGGCAGCGTTGCCCTGAAAATCCCTAAGCTGCGTCAGGGAAGCTACTTCCCCGAATTCCTGGAGCCTCGTCGCACCGCCGAGAAAGCACTGACTGCCGTCATCCAGGAGGCCTACGTGCAGGGTATCTCCACCCGTTCAGTCGACGATCTGGTCAAGGCGCTTGGCATGAGTGGCGTCTCCAAGAGCCAGGTCAGCAGGCTTTGCGGTGAACTCGATGAACGCGTGGGAGCATTCCTGAATCGACAGATTGAGGGGGACTGGCCCTACTTGTGGATCGATGCCACCTACGTCAAGACGCGCGAGGCCGGACGCATCGTGAGCGTGGCCGTAATAATCGCCGTGGGTGTCAACACCGAAGGGCAGCGCGAAGTGCTTGGGCTCAAGGTCGGCGCCAGTGAGGCCGAACCTTTCTGGACAGAGTTCTTGCGCAGCCTCAACCGCCGTGGCCTGCGTGGCGTCAAGCTGGTCATCAGCGACAGTCATGAGGGCATCAAGGCGGCGGTCTCCAAAGTTCTTAAATCCACCTGGCAGCGTTGCCGGGTGCACTTCATGCGAAACGCGCTGGTCCATGCAGGCAAAACCCAACGCCGCATGGTCTCTGCCGCTATTGGCACCGTGTTTGTGCAAGACACCCCTGAGGCCGCCAAAACTCAGTGGCGATCAGTGGCTGATCAAATGCGTGCCAAGTTCCCCAAGCTGAGTGCACTGATGGATGAGGCTGAAAACGATGTCCTGGCCTTCATGACGTTCCCCAAGGCGCACTGGGCACAGATCTATTCGACCAACCCGTTGGAGCGGCTCAACGCGGAGGTCAAGCGCCGAACTAATGTCGTGGGCATCTTCCCCAATGATGCGGCCATCGTGCGACTCGTTGGCGCCATGATGATGGAGCAAAGCGACGAGTGGAGTTTGAACCGCAGGTACATGCAGCTTGAAGGTCTTCAGACCCTCTGCGATACTGCACCCACTCGGCTGTCCGCTGTGGCGCGCTGAGTAACGTGTATCTCAGCCTGTCCGGGCTGTGGACTTACACCACGGGTTGGGACACGACCAATCTGAGTGCTTGCAGCAGCAGGATGGTGTGAACTTACGTCGTTTGAAAAGTTCAGCCGTTCGAATGTAGTTTCGTTTGTTTCGACCCAATTGCAGGGTAACTACCAATCATTAGACCTTTTTTTCTTGATTTTTATTATGGCTAAAACTATCAGAGTGTGGGATCTACCCACTCGCCTATTTCACTGGGCCTTGGTCGCTTGCGTCATTGCGCTGGTCGTGACCGGCAATGTTGGAGGGAATGCGATGACCTGGCACTTTCGGGCTGGGTATTGCGTGTTGACCTTGCTTTTGTTTCGTTTGGTTTGGGGCGTCGTCGGTGGGCATTGGTCGCGTTTTGCGAGTTTTATTTATTCGCCTGCCAGCGTACTGAATTATTTGCGAGGCAATCCGAAACCGGAGCATTTGGTGGGCCACAACCCACTGGGCGCTTTTTCAGTCTTTGGGCTTCTTGCATTCTTGTTATTGCAGGTCAGCTCAGGTCTGTTCAGTGATGATGAAATTGCTGCCTCAGGACCACTGACCCGCTTTGTCAGCGGCGACTTGGTCAGCTTGCTCACAGGCTATCACGCGGAGGTGGGCAAGGTGATTGTTGTGGTGCTTGTACTGCTGCACATCGGTGCCATCATTTTTTACCGCGTCAAGAAGAATGAAAATTTGGTCACGCCCATGTTGCTTGGCGATAAGCAGGTGGCCGTGGACGTGCCGGCGTCAAGGGATACGATCGGAACACGCGTGGCGGCAATCGCCATCTTGGTGGTTTGTGCTTTTGGCGTCCGTTATCTCGTCAATTTGGGGGCCTAGGTGGCGACCGTTGATTCGAGTTTAGGAGAGGCCGTTTGGCCTGACGATACGGCTTTGGTCCTAGGAATTTTTCAAGAATATCGCCGCTCGCTGAGCATTGATCTGTGCTTCCAGAACTTTGAGGCCGAGTTGGCTAATTTGCCTGGCGACTATGCGGCTGCACGGGGGAGCTTGCTGCTTGTGCGTGTTGACGGTCAAGTGGCGGGGTGTTGTGCGATGCGTCCGCTTGACAACGTTGACTATCCGAACGCCTGCGAGATGAAGCGTCTTTTTGTGCGGCCTGCGTATCGGAGTTTTGGTTTGGGACGCCAATTAGCTGATGCGATCATGGACAAGGCACGCATGGCGGGCTACGACAGCATCCTGCTGGATACCCTGGACGACATGGAGGCCGCAAGAGCGTTATATGTCGAGCTGGGATTTGAGGAAGTTCCGCCGTACTATCACAACCCGATAGCAGGCGCTCACTATCTGAGGGCGGTGCTTTAGATTAATGCCCTTGAACCCGGCAATGTGCAAGGGGACCTCTTCCAAAGAAAACGCCCCCCTAAGATTGAGCGAGGATGCGGTGGCTTAGCCCTTGGCCTGTGCCAGCATTGTTGCAGCGTCGCTTACTTCAAATTTGCCTGGACCTTCGATGTTCAAGCTGGCCACTTTACCGTCTTTCACCAACATGGAATAGCGGTTTGAACGCACGCCCATGCCTTTACCCGTCAGGTCCAGCGTCAGCCCGGTGGCTTGAGTGAATGCAGCGCTCCCGTCACCCAGCATGCGTACTTTGCCAGCGGTCTTTTGGTCACGCGCCCAAGCTCCCATCACAAATGCGTCATTGACGCTAACGCACCAGATTTCGTCCACGCCGGCGGCCTTAAGCTCGCTGAACTTCTCCACATAGCCCGGCACATGCTTAGCGGAACATGTCGGCGTAAAAGCGCCAGGCAGCGCGAACAGCGCGATGGTTTTGCCTGCGGTGGCCTTGGCCACATCAACGGCGTTGGGGCCAATGCTGCAGCCTTCGCCTTCAACTTCAGAAAACTCCATCAGCGTTGCGGATGGTAGTGTGTCACCGACTTTGATCATGGTTTGCTCCTGTTAAAAACTTGATGAACTCGATTTCTGTTCCACAAACAAAAACGACCCACATTGTGGGCCGTTTTTAAAGCTTTGCGAATAAAGCGCTGAAGATTCAGGCTTAGGACGCAGCGGCCTTTTCAACCAGACGGGTCGCAACCCAGTTCTTGGTCTTGGAAATAGGCTTGCTTTCGGTGATTTCAATCACATCGCCCAGGTGATAAGTGCCAGTCTCGTCATGAGCATGGTACTTGCTAGACTTGGCAACGATCTTGCCGTAGAGCGCGTGCTTGACGCGGCGCTCGACCAACACCGTCACGGTCTTGGCGCGCTTGTCGCTGACCACCTTGCCAATCAAGGTGCGCTTGAGGGACTTCTTAACTTCCGTCATGTTCACTCCTGATTACTTGGCGGCTTGCTTTTGCACAAGAATGGTCTTGGCACGAGCAATGTCACGACGCGTGCTGCGTAGCGTGGCGGTGTTGTTGAGTTGTTGCGTAGCCTTTTGCATGCGCAGACCGAAATGGGCCTTTTGCAATGCTTTGACTTCGGCTTCGAGGCCGGCAACGTCTTTGGCTTGAAGAGCCTTGCGTGATTCAGTGATCTTAGACATGAAAGGTTCTCCTGAATTACTGGCCGATCATGCGTGCCACGAACGTGGTGCGCAGGGGCAGCTTGGCGGCCGCCAGACGGAAGGCTTCACGAGCGAGTTCTTCGGGCACGCCGACGATCTCGAAAACGATCTTGCCTGGTTGAATTTCAGCCACGTAGTACTCAGGGTTACCTTTACCGTTACCCATACGCACTTCAGCAGGCTTTTGGGAAATTGGCTTGTCAGGGAACACACGAATCCAGATACGACCACCACGTTTAACGTGACGGGAAATGGCACGACGGGCCGCTTCGATCTGGCGTGCCGTGAGGCGGCCACGATCAGTGCATTTCAGACCGAAGTCACCGAACGCAACCGTGCTGCCACGGGTTGCGATGCCGGTGTTGCGGCCTTTTTGCTCTTTGCGGTATTTTCTGCGAGCGGGTTGCAGCATGATTTATTCCTTTACAAAAGACCGATTACTCGGCCTTAGCACCGTCAGCTGCTGCAGCTGGCGCGGCTACCTTGCGGACGCGCTGAACGGCGGGTTTGGCAGGAGCACCAAGGGCTTCTGCGGGTTTGTCGCTGCCGTCAGCTGGAGCGGCATTGCCACCAGCTGGACGACGGGCACCACCACGCGGTGCACCACGGTCATTGTTGCCACCTGGGCGACCATCACGGCCATCACGACGTGGGCCACGTGGGCGGCGCTCATCGTCAGGACGTGGTGTTTCCACTGCAGGCAGGTCGTTACGACCCAAGGTGTCACCCTTGTAGACCCAGACCTTCACACCGATCACACCGTAGGTGGTCTTGGCTTCGGAAGTTCCGTAGTCAATGTCAGCACGCAGGGTATGAAGTGGCACGCGGCCTTCACGGTACCACTCGCAACGCGCAATTTCGATACCGTTCAAACGGCCCGAAGACATGATCTTGATACCGAGGGCACCCAAACGCATGGCGTTTTGCATGGCACGCTTCATAGCGCGACGGAACATGATGCGTTTTTCGAGCTGTTGCGTGATCGAGTCAGCGATCAGCTTGGCATCGATTTCAGGCTTGCGCACTTCTTCGATGTTCACTGCCACTGGCACGTTCAGCATGCGGCCGAGTTCGCGCTTCAAGTTTTCGATGTCTTCGCCTTTCTTGCCGATCACCACACCTGGACGAGCCGAGAAAATGGTGATGCGGGCGCTCTTGGCAGGACGCTCGATGAGAACGCGTGATACAGAGGCGTTCTTCAGTTTGGCTTTCAGGTACTCACGCACCTTGATGTCTTCAGCCAGCATGCCAGCGAAGTCTTTATTGCTAGCGTACCAGCGGCTTGACCAGTTACGGCTAACCGAGAGGCGAAAGCCTGTGGGGTGGATTTTTTGTCCCATATCTTCCTATACCTTTCAGTTACCCACCGTCACGTACACATGGCACGTGGGCTTGCTGATGCTGTTACCGCGACCCTTAGCGCGAGCTGTGAAACGCTTCAGCGTGGCACCTTGCTCGACGTAAATGGTCTTGACCTTCAACTCGTCAATGTCAGCGCCGTCATTGTGTTCAGCGTTGGCGATAGCCGACTCGAGAACCTTCTTGACGATCACTGCGGCTTTTTTCTGCGTGAATTGCAGAATATTCAGCGCTTGGTCTACTTTTTTGCCGCGAATCAGGTCGGCGACCAGGCGGCCTTTATCGACGGAGAGTCGAACGCCCTTAAGGACTGCACGTGTTTCCATGGTCTTTCCTTACTTCTTCTGGACTTTTTTGTCCGCAGGGTGACCCTTGAAGTTGCGTGTGAGCGCAAACTCACCCAACTTGTGGCCAACCATCTGGTCAGTGATGTACACAGGTACATGCTGCTTGCCGTTGTGAACGGCAATGGTCAAACCAATGAAGTCAGGCAACACCATAGAACGGCGTGACCAAGTCTTGATTGGCTTTTTGTCTTTGATAGCAACGGCTTTGTCGACCTTGGCAACCAAGTGGTAATCAACAAAGGGGCCTTTTTTAAGAGAGCGTGTCATCTGATGTGCCCCTTATTTCTTACGACGCGACACAACCATGACCTGGGTGCGCTTGTTGTTACGGGTACGGTAGCCCTTAGTGAGGTTACCCCATGGATCGACTGGATGACCACCGGTACCGGTGCGGCCTTCGCCACCACCGTGTGGGTGATCGACCGGGTTCATGACAACGCCACGAACGGTTGGACGAATACCCATCCAGCGCTTCACGCCGGCCTTGCCCAAGCGGCGCAGGCTATGCTCTTCGTTTGCAACTTCACCAATGGTGGCGCGGCATTCGATGTGGATCTTGCGAACTTCGCCAGAGCGCATACGCACTTGAGCGTAGATGCCTTCGCGAGCCAGCAATGTGGCAGAAGTGCCTGCAGAGCGGGCAATCTGAGCACCCTTGCCAGGTTGCATTTCAATCGCATGGATGGTTGAACCCACGGGAATGTTGCGGATAGGCAATGTGTTACCGACACGGATCGGAGCTTCGGAACCACTGATGATCGTTGCGCCAACTTCCAAACCACGAGGCGCAATGATGTAGCGACGCTCACCGTCGGCATAGCACACCAAAGCGATGTGAGCCGTGCGGTTAGGATCGTATTCAATGCGCTCAACCTTGGCAGGAATAGCATCCTTGTTGCGACGGAAGTCGACAACGCGGTAATGGTGCTTATGACCACCGCCCTTGTGGCGAGTCGTGATATGACCATTGTTGTTGCGACCAGCCTTTTGGAATTGAGGTTCCAGCAGCGCTGCAAAGGGCTCGCCCTTGTACAGATGATCACGTGTAACCTTCACCACGCCACGACGGCCTGGTGAGGTGGGTTTCATTTTAATGACTGCCATGATTAAGCGGACTCCCCAGACAGGTTCAGCTCTTGGCCTTCCATGAGGCGAACATAGGCTTTGCGAATGTTGTCACGGCGACCGATAGACTTGCCGAAGCGCTTGGTCTTGCCCTTGATGTTCACCACGGACACACCCTTGACTTCAACCTTGAACATCAGTTCGACAGCGGCCTTGATCTCGTGCTTGGTAGCGTCTTGCAGCACCTTGAAGGTGACGGCATTCGACTTCTCGGCAACCATGGTGGCTTTTTCAGACACGATGGGAGCGACCAGCACCTGCATCAGGCGGCCTTCGTTGTATTTGGCGGTGGCGCTCATGCGAACATCTCCTTGAGCTGTTCCAGCGCAGCCTTGGTCACCAACACCTTGCGGTAGTGAACCAGGGACACGGGATCGGCATAACGTGGCTCAACCACGAGAATGTTGACCAGATTGCGCGAAGCCAAGTACAGGTTTTCGTCGATTTCGTCGGCGATAACCAATACGGATTCGAGGTTCATGGCCTTGAACTTGGCAGCCAAAGTCTTGGTCTTGGGTGAATCGACCTTGATCGAATCAACCACGGCCAGACGGCCTTCACGGGCGAGCTGCGAGAGGATCGAAGCCATACCAGCGCGGTACATCTTCTTGTTGATCTTCTGTGTGAAGTTTTCGTTAGGCATATTTGGGAAAATACGACCGCCTCCGCGCCACAGTGGCGAGGACGTCATACCGGCGCGAGCGCGACCAGTTCCCTTTTGCTTGAACGGCTTCTTGGTGGAGTGGTGAACCTGCTCACGGTCCTTCTGGGCACGGGTGCCCTGACGGCCGTTGGCTTGGTAAGCCACCACGATCTGGTGAACCAGATCTTCGTTGTAATCACGACCAAACACGGCTTCTGGCGCATCCACTTTGGATGCGGCTTGACCTTGGTCATTCAGGAGGTCGATCTGCATTTAGTTCGCCCCTTTCACAGCTGCGGTTGGCTTGGCTTTAACGGCTGGACGCACGGTCACAAAACCGCCTTTGGAGCCAGGAATAGCACCCTTGATGAGCAGCAATTGACGGGCTTCGTCAATGCGGATCACATCGAGGTTTTGGGTTGTCTTGGTGACATCGCCCAAGTGGCCGGACATGCGCTTTCCTGGGAAAACACGGCCTGGATCCTGAGCCATACCGATAGAGCCTGGCACATTGTGCGAACGGCTGTTACCGTGAGATGCACGTTGTGAGCTCATGTTATGGCGCTTGATGGTGCCGGCAAAGCCTTTACCAATGGAAGTGCCTTGCACGTCCACTTTTTGACCCACGGCAAACACATCAGCAGCAGGCACAACAGCGCCAGCAGCGTATTTGGCAGCAGCAGCAGCGTCAACACGGAATTCTTGGATGATTTCGCCGGCTTCGACACCAGCTTTGGCAAAGTGACCAGCGGCGGGCTTGATAACGCGCGATGCTTTGCGCGAACCAAACGTGACCTGCAAGGCAACGTAGCCGTCATTCTCCTGGGACTTGACTTGGGTCACACGGTTGTTAGACACGTCGACCACTGTGACAGGGATAGCAATCCCGTCATCAGTGAACAAACGCATCATGCCCACCTTGCGCCCGAGCAACCCTAAGCGATTGCTTGAACTCATTTATATTCTCCAGCCCTTGGAAAGGCTTGGGTTTAAGAACCGGTAACGATTGACCGGAACCATGGTTAACTTGCCCAAAAATTCGAGCAAGTCTGCGATTCTAGCCCGACTTGCGAATTTCCGCAAGTCGGTCCAGTTTCATGCTTATTGCAGCTTGATTTCGACGTCCACGCCTGCGGGCAGATCGAGCTTCATCAACGCGTCAACTGTTTTGTCAGTTGGGTCAACGATGTCCATCAGACGCTGGTGCGTACGGATTTCAAACTGGTCGCGGCTGGTCTTGTTGACGTGCGGTGAACGCAGAATGTCAAAACGCTTCATGCGGGTTGGCAAAGGCACGGGGCCCTTGACAATCGCGCCAGTGCGCTTGGCGGTGTCAACGATTTCAGCTGCGGACTGGTCGATCAACTTGTAATCGAAAGCCTTCAGGCGGATGCGGATTTTTTGCTTGGATGACATGTGTAGTAATCCTTAAGCAATAACTTTAGCCACAACGCCGGAGCCGACAGTACGGCCACCTTC
>ERZ724524.128-NODE-128-length-46318-cov-8.740808_pt1 | contig 46318 bp, 36 predicted proteins | sample MGYA00376057_ERZ724524 | MGnify/ENA primary metagenome ERZ724524 (study PRJEB28724, sample SAMN07190888) | wastewater metagenome | isolation source: influent of sewage treatment plant in Hong Hong | place: USA: Christiansburg, Virginia | collected 2016-03-01 ...
TGCGCAGCCATTCATGGACTGTACTACTATTGAGTAACCTGAGGATAGATTGGAAGTGACATGGGCCGCACCAAGCGGGACTACAGAATTAGATTTGAGCTCAAAACCTTTTCCTCGCATATCGGGCGAATCACCTAGATGGGCAACGAGCTGTGCGATACCGCTTGAACTAAAGTCTAGAGTGAGATTGAGGATTGCAGGAACATAGACCATAATCTGTATAGAAACGCTTGTCTTGCTGGATGTCTGCGCATTCACGAACGGAATGCCCACCAATAGTATTGTAGCGGCGATAACCAGCATCGTATTTCTTACAGAAATACCTTTAATTCCTCTCCTCATAATTTTATTGTAGAGAAAGAAGAAGAATTAAGTTTGAGGAACTGCTGAAATATCTATCGCTTTATGGATAAATCATCATTGCTATTGGAGATATTTAATCGAATAAACTCCATTATCTCCAAGCGGACAGAAATCACGGCTCAAATCTCTTTTATCTCCAAAGAGTCAAATTGTTTGCAATAATGAGACAAAAGCCACAAAGCCTCCAGCATTATAGGCCTTTGATGTTGACATGAGCCTTGCTATTCTATGGAGACTAGTTCGATTTCGAAAACTAAAAAGGAGTTGGGCGGTATGACATCACCAATGCTATGTGAGCCATAGGCAAGCTCTGGGGGTATTATTATCATTCGTTTTTCTCCTTTTTTCATAGTGCTTACTACAAGATCCCAGCCATCTATGACTTCTCCTTGCCCTATGGTAAATGTAAAAGGACTGCCCGAAAGTGCCGATTGATCAAAGACAGTGCCATCTAGGAGCATGCCTTTATAGATCACCGAGACCTTGCTGCCTGGTGTAGGCATAGATCCGAAGCCCTTGCGTATGATTTTTTGAAAGATGCCATTGTCGTCTGTATTGAGGTCTGGCCATTTCTGAGCGATGAGTTCTAGGTCGGAATCACGCTTTTGCTTGTTGAGAGCGTTTAGAGTGGCGTAGGCTGCGCTAAGGCGCTGATCCCATGCTTGCTGCGAACTGTCGAAGGATTTAGCCTTGGCGCCTACTCTTTGGATTGTAATTGATTCGATGCGATCCCCTTGCTGAATCTGCCTTACAACATCCATACCTTCTATGACTTTGCCAAAGACCGAATGCTTACCATCGAGCCATGGAGCCGCCTCAATAGTGATGAAGAACTGGCTGCCATTTGTATTGGGGCCCGCATTAGCCATGGAAACAACTCCTGGTCCATCATGTTTTAGTTCTGGTACGATTTCATCAGGGAATCGGTACCCAGGGCCTCCTGTTCCGTCTCCAATAGGATCGCCTCCCTGTACAACGAAATTAGCAACGACTCTATGAAAAGTCAGGCCATCGTAGAAATGTTTGCCTTTGGTTGCATCGAGGGATCCTTCTGCAAGCCCGACAAAGTTGCCAACCGTCATGGGTGCTTTCTCGAATTCGAGGTTTATGACTATCGTACCTTTGTTAGTTTTCATAATAGCATACATACCATCTGGGCGAGATGTCTGTGCGCTGCAGGATTGGATAGGAACTGCTAAAATCATTAAAACGAAAACGAATGGTATAGAGCGCTGCCTCATCTGAAGGACTCCTAATTGGTTTTGGGTTTCGCGTATATTCGCATCGATGTACAATCTTACCTATGATATTATGCGGTATAAATGCAGAGGTCGGCAAGGAGGAAAAGCTGATGCCGGAATATCGCCGTCCAACATGGGATGAATATTTCATGGAGGTCGCTAATGCTATTGCAAAACGAGCTACTTGCGATCGTGGCCGCTCGGGCTGCGTTATTGCAAAGAATAACCAGATTTTAGCTACAGGATATGTGGGGGCTCCTTCAGGTCTGCCACATTGCGATGACATTGGTCATCAGATGAGAAAGATGCTGCACGAGGATGGCAGTATAACTGAACATTGCGTTCGGACCGTACATGCAGAGCAAAATGCTATCTGTCAAGCGGCAAAAAAGGGTGTAGCCATCGAGGGAGGGACACTCTATTGCCGTATGACTCCATGTCGGACCTGTGCGATGCTCATCATAAACTGTGGCATTGTTCGGGTTGTGGCCGAATATCGCTATCATGATGCAGAGGAAAGCGAGGCAATGTTCAAAATGGCCAGAGTAGATCTCGAATATGTTCATGAGGAAATTCTCCAATACTCGAGACAATGAATAGATCTTTCCTTAAGAGCCTTATTATCTTAAATATCCATAAAAGCCCGTTGTAAAAAAGCCAAGTTCCCGCTAGCATAGCAGGTTGTGGGATTAACGATCGTATTTCTTGGTGAGATCGTCGGAAAGACCGGCGTATTCACAGTAAAAAGCACAATGCCCGAAATTCGGCAGCGCTTCGAGCCCGATTTTATTTTTGCAAATGCAAACTCTGCAACGGGAGGGGCGGGCCTAGGCATTCAACACGCAGTTTATCTTCGCAAATTAGGGATCGATTGTATTACGATGGGTGAAGCAGCCTATTATAAGCCAGACATGACTGAATTCTTTCCTAAAGCGGGCTGGGTTCTGAGGCCGGCCAATCTTCCCGAGGGAGATCCCGGGCGCAGTTGGAGAGTCTTCGAGAAGAATGGCAAAAAAGTTGCGGTAGTAATGCTTCTAGGGCAGTCGGGATTTGTGAGGATCCATGCGGATAATCCCTTTTTGGCTATAGATCGGCTAAGCAATTTCTTACACAGGGAAACCGCCTATATCGTAGTCAATTTTCACGCTGCGACAACCGCCGAGAAGCTCTCTATGGCCCGGTACACGAATGGCAAAGTTTCAGCCATACTTGGTTCAGGGGGCAAGGTGCTCACAGCCGATGCTCGAATTCTCAGCCAAAAGACAGCGGCTATCACCGATCTGGGCAGAACGGGCAGCATGCTGTCGGTAGGTGGGTTTGATCCAGAGGCCAAGGTCAAAGAATTCTTGACTGGCATACCAACATGGTGCAGAGAGGCTAGCGCTCAGCCAGAAGCACAAGGCACCTGTATCCACTTCGATGATGATGGCAGTGCGATTTCGATTGAACCATTCCGCATTTGCGGCAAGGAGGTCGTAGATGAGGGAGAAAGCGACAGTAAAAAAAATCAAGGGTGATATGGCAACCGTTTCGATTGAGATGCAAGAAGGTTGCAGTTTGTGTGTCAACAATAGCAGGTGCAAAATACGTAAAAGCGATCTTGCCGTGTATAACAAAGGCCATATCGATATAGATGAAGGAGATCGTGTAGTAATCGAGATGCCCACAAGTGAACAAGCAAAGAGCGCTTTTTGGGTCTTAGGTTTTCCTCTTATAATGCTTTTTGTGGGTTATGGCTTTGGAGCTCTCGCCTTTGGGGGATCGGGCGAAGGACCTGCAGTGGCGAGTGCTGGTGCAGGTTTTGTTCTTGCTCTTGGCATAGGAACGCTTATTCAGCGTCGCCATAAGCTAGAATCTTTTCCTTATATTTTAGGAAAGGAAGGCGAGGTTTTTTAAGAGAAGCGATAGTTAGGCGATAAACCAGTCCGATTGGCAAATCTGCTTTTTGGTTTTCCACTGTCGAGTGTGGACGAACAAATGCAGATTAAGAAGTGCGCATTAAGAAGTGCAGATTAAGAAGTCCGCACGAAATATTTACAAAGCTAACTCTGCTCCATTGCTTTTGCATATTGACAAAGAGAGACAAAATCTTCTATGGTTCTGTCTTAAAGGAAAACCTATGATTCAGACACAAGATCTTTCATGTTTCATGCAAAGCGGCCAGAGGAGGCCGCTGATCAGGCGCTAATAGCGCATCCTTCCCACCATACCCCACATCGCGGGGCGTCTTTTGCCCCTATAGGGGCTTTTCCCAAAGATATTGGCGATTCTCATACAAAGAAAATCGAGCTGGCGATCCGCATCGATAGGGTGTCAAAGTCTTTTGGCAACCATAGCGTGCTAAATGAGATATCGCTAGATGTGCCCAAGGGGAACATCCATGGCATTATGGGCAAGAGCGGAGCAGGCAAGACTACCTTGATACGTATTGCGGGTCTTTTGGAGAAGCCAGACGAAGGCTCGATCTGGTACGAAGGCATCTCAATGCCCGTGCATGAATTGTATGGGCGAGCAATGCTTGAAGCCCGTAGGCAGGTTGGCTTTGTGTTTCAAAGTTTTAATCTATTTTCTTCGCGGACCGCTGCTGGCAATATTGCCTTTCCACTCGAAGCTGCAGGTTGGCCTCGAGAAAAAATTCGTGTGCGCGTAGAAGAGCTTCTTGAGCTTGTTGAGCTTTCGGACAAGGCAGATAGGCCTGCATGCCGTCTTTCCGGCGGCGAAAAGCAGAGAGTGGCCATAGCCCGCGCATTAGCAAATAGCCCATCGATGCTCTTGAGCGATGAAGCGACGAGTGCGCTCGACCCAGAGACGACAAGATCAGTGCTCGATTTGATTCGATCTCTGAGAGACAGACTAGGTCTTACCGTCATTATGGTGACTCACCAGAAAGAGGTCATACGGCGCATCTGCGATACTGTATCGGTGATCTCTGGTGGCTCTATCGTCGAACAAGGCTCTGTTGCGGAGGTCTTCTCCAATCCTATTTCTGAAGCAGCACAAGCTTTTCTCAAGGAGGACGATGAAAAGGAGTACGGCTATGTCTGAAATACTGCAACTCCTTATTCGACCTCTTGGAGAGACCATTCTGATGATCGCGGCTTCGACATTGATAGCGACCATTCTTGGTGGCGCTTTGGGAATATTGCTATTCGCTCTTTCGCAAGATCGCTTTGCAGGCAAGTATCCTGGAGCTCTTTTGCTCAAGCGCATAGCGGATCGCGTAATCAATATGCTTCGTTCTTTCCCCTATGTTATCCTGATGGTGCTTGTATTGCCTCTATCCCGACTAATAGTCGGAACGAGCCTTGGTACCATCGCATCCATTGTGCCTTTATCGATAGCTGCAATTCCTTTTCTGGCGCGCATAGTGGAATCATCGCTCTCCGAAGTAGATTCGGGTGTAATCGATGCAGCAATCTCCTGTGCAGCCTCAAAGGCGCGTATTCTCTTTGCGATTTTAATTCCTGAGGCACTGCCGTCGCTTATATCTGGCTTAACACTGACTATGATCAGCTTGCTCGGTTATTCAGCCATGGCGGGAGTAATTGGCGGGGGCGGACTCGGAGATTTGGCGATTCGATATGGCTATCAGCGCTTCCGCGCAGATGTAATGGCTATAGCAGTAGTAGCTATCATTGCATTAGTTGAGCTCATTCAATGGGCTGGTTCGAGGATTACAAGCCGAATCAAGGCGGCACGCTGATAGAAAGACTAGGCTCCAAGAGGCGCGCAAGGGACATAAAGCGAGCATCGAACTGGTTTTCGAGTATTGCGCGGGCAAGGTCGAAGACATGGGCATTGGTCCGTCCTATTATAGCCGAGTCTGCCGTAGCTATAAGTTCGCCTTCCCAATATGCTAGAAAATGATCGACCCCATTTTCAAGGCGGACTTCGGCATCGATAGATCGCTGTGCAAAGGCTTCTCGCAGAAATCCAGCTTGTCGGCCGCTCGAAGATACGGGCGCATCGAGGAAGAAAGTTAGGCTTTCGAGATTTAGAGCAGCTAGGTAATTTGCCGCGATTTCAGCCATGCGCTCGAATCCTCGGTGATCCGCGATGCGCCCATGTGCGCCACCTACATCGCGCAGAAATCCATCCGTAGCGATGAACATAGGGTGACCATGCATATAGTTCATAAGAGTAAAAAGGATATTGTAGCCATCGACACCGAGCGAAGCCCTCTCCCATGGGCTACGAATAAGCTTTGCAAGATTGATCTGGGAAGCTTTTAGAGAAAGAATCCCTCTATATAGCATCATGCGCCCGTTATGAGAAAGCCTATAGCGATCGCCTACTAGCTTGAGGCTTGCATCGACGGGATAGTCCTTATCGAGTAACATTCGATAATCCCTTGCTGCAGCAATAAATGCATCGTCAAAGGCTTCGGTATTCTCTTTCTTTTCCATAGTACTTGCCCTATTGGAACCCCTTGCTCTATTCGATTTAGGAGCAGCTCTGACTGGTACAGCATATCCTACACTATTTGGCCTGTCAGCATGCTTTCTCGACAAATGCTTATTCATGCTGATGATCTTTCGTCTTGCTTGCTGGTTCTATGGCTCTCTGATATTGTTTATTATGTATTCTCAAGCCTATTAGAAGAATAAGAGGAAGTCGTCGATGATTCAGGAAAGCAGTTATATCTATCAAATATTTTTGCGCAACTTCACTCAAGAGGGAACTTTTCGCGCAGCTATACCAGAGCTCGAGCGCATCTCTAATTTGGGTTTTGACTGGATATATCTCACACCGATACACCCTATAGGGGGAAAGTCTCGTAAGGGTACTTATGGCAGTCCCTATGCCATAAGAGACTATCGCAAGATCAATCCTGAACTGGGGGACGAGACTGATTTTACGAACTTTGTGGAAGAAGTACATGCTCATGATCTCAAGCTCATGATAGATATAGTATTCAATCATACTTCACCTGATTCAGTGCTTGTGCACGAGCATCCAGACTGGTTTATCAGGGCGGCCGATGGGCTTCCATGGAGAAAGTGCGAAGATTGGAGCGATGTGGTCGATTTCGATTATAGGAGTTCGCCTCATCTCTGGCTTGAACTCATCGATACGCTAGCAATGTGGAGAGATAGAGGAGTGGACGGTTTTCGTTGTGATGTAGCATCTCTTGTTCCAAGTGAGTTTTGGAGACAGGCTCGGCAACGAGTAAATAAATACGATCCTGGTATAAAAGAGGAGAAGGCTCCGCTTGTATGGCTTGCGGAGAGCGTTCATCCGGCCTTCTTAAGGAAGATGAGATTGCTTGGGTACAATTCATGGAGCGAGCCTGAGTTGCATGCGGCTGCCTTCGATCTGACCTATGATTATGATGGTTGGGAAAGGCTCGAGAAAATATGGGAGCAAGGAATGTCATTTGAGCGATATCTAGAATATCTCTATGTTCAGGAGACACTCTATCCAAAAGGAGCAAAAAAGCTCAGGTTCCTTGAAAACCATGATCAGGAGCGCGCGGCTCATAGATTTGGAAATCGAGCGAAGCTGCGCGCAATGACTCCTTTTTATCAATTCTTGCCTGGAGTATCGATGAGCTACATGGGGCAGGAATTGGCTCTCGAACATAAACCCAACATTTTCGAGAAGGATCCGATAGAGCTAGAGCTAGGTGATAAGGAGTTCGAGCGCTATTTTATTGCAAGCTTGCGGGCTACAAAAGAAGCAAAAGAGGAGGCTCCTTTCTTTTCATGGACAATTGGCCAGGACTTCCGACTGAAGGATGGGTCTGCCAGAGAAGAAGTCATCTATTGCCTAAGGAGTGTCGAGCCTACAAAAATGCCTTACCCTATTGATCGATCTATGATAAGGAAGGGCAATTATCTTCTTGTAATTCAGCCTGAACTTGATAGTCCTGCTAGGCAGAGATTTTATGGAAGTGCATCCAAAAAAGCTTCTTCCTCGCTGGAATATACACCTAGCGCTCTCTTTAACATCGAAGGAACAGATTTGCTTTCGGGAGAAGAAGTACGAATCGCAGAGGGTGATAAAATACCGAGAATACCTGCTAGCCTTATTCGCTTAGAAGACTGACGGACCAAATCTGCCTTATTGTGGTATTTCCGAAACACTTTCGAGCACATAAGTGGGTGCATAGGCAAATTTTGGCATGTCTTTCTCCTCGGTAACACCTGTCAAAACGAGTATGGTTTCGATTTGAGACTCTATGCCTGCTATTATGTCTGTATCCATTCTGTCGCCGATGATAATTGTCTCTTCATGTGTTGTTCCTAGAGTTCGGAGCGCATGTCGCATCATGAGTGGATTGGGTTTGCCGACAAAGTATGCCTTGCGGCCTGTGGCAAGCTCGATTGGTGCGACCAATGCCCCACAGGCAGGTACTAGGCCCCCTTCGGTAGGGCCTGTAAGGTCTGGGTTCGTGCCTATAAGTTTCGCTCCTCCAAGAACGAGCCGCACAGCCTTTATGAGAGTGTCGAGATTGTAACTGCTAGCTTCGCCGACAACGACATAATCGGGGTTTACATTGTTCATCGTATAACCAATCCGATACAATGCATGGATTAGTCCTGGCTCTCCAATGACGTAAGCTGTGCCATTAGGCTTTTGGCTTGCTAGGAAGGCAGCCGTAGCAAGAGCACTTGTATAGAAATGCTCAGATCCGACTTCTATTCCAAGCCTTGCCATTTTTTGCGAAAGCTCCTCAGGAGAACGTTCACTCGAATTAGTCAAGAATAAAAATCGCTTTTTCTCATATTTGAGCCATTCTACAAATAGGTCGGCGCCAGGCAAAAGTACATTCCCATGATAAATCACGCCATCCATGTCGATTATGAATGCCTTCTTATTTCGGATATGATCCAAAGTCTCTTTTTCTGCTTTCATGTCTCTTGTCCTTGCAAATTAAATTTTATCTTTTATAGAAAGCATTATAGAGTTTATTGGCCAATAGACTTCCCTTTCGATCGCCTTACCTGAAGGATTTCCTGCTTTTCCTCAAGGTTTCGAGCTGTTTTTCTGGCCATTTTATAGAGCTTTTCTTGTGCATATAAAAGGGGATCCTCTGGACGTCGAGAGAGCGAGAGGTCTATCCATGTGCCATCATTTTTAAGTCTATAGGCATGAGTGTTGTCTGCAAAGTAGATATTCAGAATGTCCTTGCATCTTGCTTTGATCTCTTTATCGAGCACTGGAAATAGCAATTCCAGCCTTTTTTTCATGTTTCGCTGGAGCCAGTCGGCGCTGGAGATATATAGCTCTTCCGAGCCACCATTTCTGAAGTATAGCATTCGACCATGCTCAAGGTAGCGTCCTAAGACCGAGCAGACCTCGATATTTTCTGAAAGGCCAGCTACCCCTGGGATCAGTGTACAGACTCCCCTCACATTGAGCTTTATCTGTACTCCTTTGGCAGAAGCGCGATAGAGAGCTGCTATTAAGTCTGGATCTGATAAGGAATTGAGCTTTGCGATTATGAGGCCTGGTGATTCCGGAGTGGCTTGTGCTATCTCTCTTTCAATAAACCCGATGATGCGATCCTTGAGATCAAAAGGGCTAAGAGCTATCAGTGAGAGCGATCGGATGCTCGAATAACCAGTGAGAATGTTGAAGAAGAGAGCAATATCCGTGCATAGACTAGGATTTGAGGTGAATAGACAAAAGTCAACATAGCTTCTTGCGGTCTTTTCGTTATAATTTCCTGTTGACAGGTGAATATATCGGGCAATGCTACCATCTTGTCGTTTTCTAATAATCAAGGCTGCCTTTGCATGTACCTTAAACCGAGCAACGCCATAAGTTACGATTGCACCTGCCTGTTCAAGCTCGGTAGCCCATGAGATGTTCTTTTCTTCGTCGAAGCGTGCCTTGAGCTCGAGGACGACAACAACCTGTTTTCCGCTCCGTGCCGCTTTAGCTAGAGCATGCACAAAAGGCGAATTCAGGCCGCTCGTTCTATAGAGTGTTACTTTTATTCCTAAGACCGATGGATCGCTCGCACTTTCCTCTATGAAGCGCTGGACAACATCAAAGGATTCATAAGGCAGATTTATGAACCTGTCATGTTCATCGATCCAGTCGAAGATGCTGCTTTTTTCTTCAAATATTCGGATAGGCTTCCATGGTCGGAAGAATAGCGCCCTATCCGGCGTAAAGCCATGAACCTTATAGAACGCTGAATCGCAGAGCTCATTTGCTCTTCCCAGGTCTATAAGCCAATCGGCTTGATATAGATCCAGTGCATCAAGCGAGAGGCTTTGCATCAGGGTGTTGATGAGAACCTGATCTTCTCCCGTATAGACCATGCGCACAGGCGTAGAATTCTGTCGCCCTGTGAGCACTTCCTCCATCGCGGTCAAGAAATCATCGTCCCTATCTTCATCCACGCTGAAATCTGCATCTCTGTTTACCTTGAATGCAAGGCCGCTCGATACTCTTAAACCGGCAAAGAGTTTACTTCCAAATGCCAGAATGACATCCTCTAGAAGAGCGATGCGAAAGGCTTTACCAGTAGCAGAACTTCCGGAATTATCGGACTCCAGACTTAGATATTGTGGCAGAACAATAAAACGATCGATATTCTTAGGTACTTGAATGATTGCCACTGAGTCATTCTCTTCGAGTCTAAATGCGACATGGACCTGAAGACTTCCTGTCGATGGGAAATGATTATCTTCTAGCCGCAATGGGGTAAGAAGAGGATATATCTTTTCTGCAAAAAGCCTTTCGAGATATCTGCTTTCTTTGGTCGTCCAGTCTTTTTCCTGAACAAGTTGAATACCATATTCGGCCAAACTAGGGAGAATCGTGCCATGCAGATGGACATAGAGCTTGTCATAGCAAGCTTGAACTTTCTCATGAATAGCCTCTAGAAGAGCATGTGGCTCCATACCAGCCCATTCTTCGTTGATCTGTCCCGTCTGTGCAGCTGTCTTGACGGTAGCGACGCGTACCATGAAGAATTCATCCAGATTCGATGCAAAAATGCACATAAAATTGAGCTTTTCGAGCAGAGGCACAGAAGGCTTTAGTCCTTCTTCAAGTACGCGTGCATTGTAATCCAGCCAAGAAAGCTCACGGTTCAGCATCGGAAATTCTTTCATACTCTTCTCTTTTTGCTCACATTAAGATGTTCTAGATTAAAACTGGCATGAGTCCAAAGACATCTTCGAACATATCACCTTTCTCTGCTAGAGAGAGCTTTTCCAACGATAAATCCAGTGACTCTGAAGTCCTAATTATGAATCTATCCTCGGTCTGTTCAAAAGAGAGCTCCTTGATACGGCCTTGATGGCTTCGATCTAGCGCATCGGCAACGCGCAGAATGGCCGCCAATTTGAGTACAACGATGCGACCTTCTCGCGGAAGGGCAATGAAATTGACATGGGTAGAAAGCGGTTGGGACTTTCGGTGGTAGCGCACTACATTAGATACTATGTTGATATCATCTCTATTGAGACCAAATACCTCCGAATTGGCGACGATATACTCGCTGTGTTTATGGTGTCCACTTGTCCTTATGTAAGTCCCTATATCATGAAGAATTGCTGAGATTTCGAGTAGCATTCTCTCATGGATGCCAAGGCCATGTTCCTTTTTCAGGGCATCGAATATTTTAAGGCTAAGGTTCCTCACATGAGCGGCATGGGCTTCATCGTAATGGAACCGTTTACCAAGAGCACGGGCTGATGCTACTACCTGTCTGCGTAGTTCCTCTTCGATTTTCTTATCCATGCCCTGTACCTGCGCAAGCAAAATGCCTTCGCGAATGGATATATTAGGCACAATAATGGTATCTGCTCCTGTTCTTTCAAGAAACATGCGCTCGATCGTGAGCCCCGCGGCGTAACTTTCGGCTTCATTCCAAGAAAGGTGATATTGAGCCATGCACTCCTCGGTAGGCATACTTGCAACATAGTCTGCAAACTCGATGAATTGCTTGCGATCTAGTACTGTGTAGTTGTTAAAGACCTTATCTGAAAGGCAGTGTGCAGCAAAGCGCGCATCTGCACCAATAAGAACGAATGTGCGCACAGAATCGAGCTGTAAATCCTCGGCCAAGATATCGCATGCTGTCTTTATATTGCTTTCGAGATACATTTCTATGAATTGCCTGGGCTGCTGTGCTGATTCGCGGATCTGTTCATCTATTCTAAGAGTGCCTATGCTAAGGCTATGGCTGGAGACCATTTGCCCCTTTCTTAGAAGCATGAGCTCAGTAGTGCCGCCCCCTACCTCTAGAATCATCGAATTCGAGTGACCAAGATAGGACCTTTCGTCCTCGAGTGCCTTTTTTACCGCCAGGTACATAAGATGATTTTCTTCTATGTCTTCGATGATCCGAACATGGTAACTTGTCTGCAGGCTTATGCGATCTATAAAAGTATCTCTATTCGAGGCCTCTCGGAGCGCGCTCGTTCCTATCACCTGGATATCTGCAGGGCGTAAACCATAACCTGCAAGAAGCTCACTAAATGAGTCAAGTATAGCAATTGTTTCTCTCATACCATCTCGAGAAATATTGCCCATAGTGAATACATCGCGACCAATGCGGGATTGTTTGGAGGCTCTATCGAGTATCTTTAAGTCTCCTTTCGAATCGATTTCAGCGATTATGAGACGTATGCCGGTGGACCCTATTTCTATAGCAGCATGGATACTAGGCGGATTCCCGCTATTTTCCTTGATTTCTTGCGATTTCTGAGAGAGTGTCTCTGACATATAATTTATTATAGCATCTTCATGCTGACTAAAAATACTAGCCAGAATTTTCCATGCATTGTACACTCTTGAGGTATGAATCTTAAAATGAGAAGAGAGCGCGGCATCATTAAAGGGATTTTGTCGGTTTTTGGCCTTGCTCTCATTCTATTTTGCATTTTGCTAGCTGGCTGCGCGAGATTAGAAGGATGGGGTTTGGTCATTTGGTCTGTAAAAGGAACAGCGGCCAAGGCGGGCACCATCGTTCCTGTTTACCTAAAATCGAACATAAGCAAAACCTATATAATTGGTTTGCCCGACGACAGCAAAACAAAAATAGAAGTTCCTTTTGCTACGATCGAGTTTTTTACTTCGAAAAAAGCGGCAGATAAGAGGGCCAGGGAATTTGCGCCTTATGCTCTCTATTATCTAAGTGCTGGGCGAGATGGCCTTCCTGTGCGCGACAAGCCAAGCGTGACTGGCCGGAGAGTCTATCGGCTAAGGCTTGGCGAATCGGTGAAAGTTCTTAACAGAGTAGAAGGCGAAGCTGTATTTACAGGTGGAAAAGCTCTTCCTGGAGAGTGGTATTTTGTACAGGCTACCGATGGCACGCGGGGTTATGTATTCAGCAATACCATGATTCTATATGAGGAAAAAGAAGGTATAAGCGTGCCTGTATTAACAACGGCCCCAACCCCCAGCGCTTCATTGCTCGATATGATATACGCAAAACCGTGGCGTCCAGCTTATTATCAGCTCATGCTAGATGAAGACACTGTCGATCCAGATCTTTTCTTGCTCCAATATGGGCTTTTTGCGGACGCAAAGAATTCTCAAGTCAGAATAGAACTACCTGGCTATTCGAAGGCCTTTGATTTCAGTTCAGTCAGTCAGATGGGAGATTGGCTCGTGTTCGAGGGATCGAATCTTAGAATCAAATTCGAAAATGAATCGACAATTGTAGCGGATTGGAGTGGTCTAGAGCCTGTGCTCCCTGAAGAAGGCTGGATTTTTGGAGGACAAGCAGCTCGTTTCGTACACCTAGATACATCGATTCCAGTTATTATCTCAGGAGAGAGTTCACGCCGTGATTCGGAATTGAAGATCTTTTTCCAGAGAGTCTCACAGCTTCAAACAGATGGTAGCTCATCAGTGACCTTTCTTTCTGACCATGCGGGGATTTTAACAATAGACCTTAAAGGGAACTTTGAATGGAGCCATATCGATCAACTGCCTGCTGGTTTTGCCCCTGAAATATCTCCAGGATCCGATACCAATGCTCTAAAAGGTAAAATTCGGTTTGGGCTACATTTAGGGGCTCCTCTTTCATCCTATTGGATGGGTGGTTTTTCGCTTCTTATGGGTAAAGAATCCCAGAGGTATGATTTTGTATATCGCTTTGAGAATGAACAGCTTATCATTGCCAAAGCGATTCAGGTGAGCCTAAGAGGAACTACGGAGAGTATCGATTCGAGATTCTCTCCTGTAAATTATTACCTTATAAATAAATAAGGTTGAGATAACATGCCCTTTCTGCAGTTGAGCGGAATTAGGCTTTCATTCGGCGCCCGAGATCTTATATTGAATGCAAGCTTGAATTTGCAGGATGGATCTCGTGCAGCATTGACTGGGCCCAATGGCGCTGGCAAATCGACACTTATGAAAATAGCTGCGGGACTTGTCAAACCAGATGCAGGCGAAGTCGTCGCAACAAAGGACGCTCGAATAGCCTACCTTCCGCAGACAGGAATTCAATTCGAATCAGGAACTGTTCATGAGATCGCAGAGAGCGCATTTTCATTCTATCATAATCTTCTAAAGGAACAGGAACAAATTGGTAGATCATTGGATTCCTCTATTTTGAGTGAAAAAGAAACAGAACGCCTTCTTGCAAAGCATCATGAAATAACTGAAAGGCTTGAGCAGGCAGAATACTGGACCCGCGAGGAGAGGATATCCGAAGTTTTAAGTGGTCTAGATTTCAAGATAAAGGATTTTGGACGCTCTGTGTCCGAGCTATCTGGTGGCTGGCAGATGCGACTTGCGCTGGCGAAGATATTGCTCGAAGAGCCAGATATAATGTTATTGGATGAACCAACCAATTACCTCGACCTAGAGGCACGCACATGGCTAGAAGATTTTCTTAAAGCCTACCCTGGTGCAGTGCTAGTGGTTTCGCATGACAGATTCTTTCTCGATGTTACAGTAAAAGAAGTATATGAGCTATTCAATGGTACTCTTACGCGCTATGTAGGGACCTATAGCCAGTATGAAATACGCAGATCTCAAGAGCTAGAGACTCTCTTCGAAGCTTGGGAACATCAGCAAGAAGAAAGGCAAAGGATCGAAGATTTTATACGGCGCTTTAGATACAAGGATTCCAAGGCTGCTCAGGTCCAGAGTCGCATTAAAATGCTGGAAAAAATGACGCCTATCGAGATCCCAGAGGGCATGAAGCGAATTCACTTTTCTTTTCCGCCAGCTCCAAGGTCTGCTCGTGTGGTTCTACGAATGCGCGAGCTCTCCAAATCTTATGGAGAACTCATGGTAATAGAACCATTTTCTCTCGAAGTAGAGCGCGGACAAAAATTGGCTCTTATAGGTCCAAACGGGGCAGGAAAATCTACTCTCATGCGCATCATTGCAAAGGAAGATAATCCAACAGGCGGAGAAGCTATCTTAGGAGCAAATGTCCTAGTGGGCTATTTTTCACAGGAATCCGCAGAGATAATGGAATCGACCGCAACGGTAGAAGAAGAAGCCGAATCTGTCTGTCCACCCGAGATGCTTCCAAAGATTCGCAATCTGCTTGGAGCCTTTCTTTTCCGCGATGATGATATAGAAAAACCAATCTCAGTGTTATCTGGAGGTGAGCGCTCGCGGTTAGCTCTTCTCAAGCTTCTACTAAAACCTGCAAACCTCCTGGTGCTCGATGAACCAACCAATCATTTGGATTTGACGAGCAAAGACATTTTGCTCGAAGCCTTGAGTAGGTTCGAAGGCACAGTTATTTTTGTCTCTCACGATCGTCAATTCCTCGATGAGCTTCCGGATCGAATTCTGGAACTCTCCTGCGGAAATGTGCCGCGCCTCTATTATGGGAACTATGCCTATTATCTAAAAAAGAAAGCTGAAAAAGAGAATATGAGATTAGAGGCTATACAAGAAGATATTCGAAAGCCTCCTAAACATCGCTGGCAAAGTGATACGACCTCAGTCTCTTCTGTCGCAAACCAGACTTCAGTTCCAAACAGAGATTGGGAAGAAGAAAAAGCGCGCAGGGCTCGATTACGCAAGCTTAAACGTAGGGAAGAGGAGATTTCTACTCGCATTGAAGAAATCCAGACAGAAAAAGAAAGGCTTCAGGGAGAATTGGCTCAGCCTCGAAACTACATAAATGGAGAAAAAACGCGGCGCATTCTGACCGAGTTAGAAATCCTCGATCGAGAAACCGAAGCTCTCAATGAAGAATGGCTCGAAATTGCGCAGTCTTTAGCCGAAGAAGCTTGAGGACTACTTAAAATAGGCTCCTTGAAATTAAAAAAGCGCGGCCTAAAGCATTTAGGATTTAGTATTCTTATTGCTCTCGAGCTTTTCGATCATCATCTCGGAAAGCACTTTCCATGTTGGGGATAAGCTCGATGCATCAGGCTCATTATAGCGTTCAATTATTTCCCTAAAGCCAGCAATCGCCTTATCCTTATTGCCTTTTTTATATTCAATAAAGGCTATCTCATACTTTGCATTGAGCATGTAGTTAGGATCGCTGCCATATCTCTCCAGTAGTACTTGATAATAATACTTAGCACCATTTAGATCATAGACATCATATCGTTCCTGGGCTAGCTGGATGATCTTCTGAGCGCTTGCATCTTCAGGAACTGGCGTAGGCGAAGAGGCACAGGAAAACACCAGAAGCCCGACAAGTGAGAGGGCAAATAAGGCTACATAGCGTAAAAGAGATCTATGCATGTAATTTCCTCACAAGTCGCAATTATGCTATACTCGCTGAACGAGGTCAAGACAAGCATGGTTGCAACATTAATCAATGCAGGGGCCATTATTCTGGGTTCGATCATTGGTATTCTTATACGAAAAGGTATAAAAGAGGAATATCGAAAGGTCGTATTTACTGCGGCAGGGATTACATCGCTTACAATTGGTATTCAAATGGTGCTAAAAACCAGCCATATCCTTTCTTTTGCCCTTGCGTTGATGGCAGGGGGACTCTTGGGTACAATGCTCGACCTCGAAGGTGCGATAGAGAGGCTTGGAGAGAGTCTCAAAAGACGATTCGCTCGTAAATCAGAAGACACCTTTGCAGCTGGTTTTCTCAATGCTTCGGTTTTATTCTGTGCAGGAGCCATGGCCATATTGGGTTCTTTTAACGCCGGAACCGTAGGGGATTATTCGCTTCTATTGACAAAGAGCGTGCTCGATGGCTTTGTCTCGATAATATTCGCAGGTGCAATGGGCATCGGAGTGGCATTTGCAGCCCTGTCCGTTCTTGTGTATCAAGGGGCTCTTACTTTGCTGTCCGAGTACATAAAGCCTTATGTCAGTGACCTAATGCTGAGCGAGCTCACGGCTATCGGAGGAGCACTCGTCATAATGATAGCTTTAGGGCTCTTAGAGATTAAGAGCTTCAAAACAGGTAATTTTCTTCCGGCAATGGTTGTCATTATAATTCTTGTCCTTGCAATGCCATTTATAACATTTCTATAATTATCTATAATTAAGACATGAACAGGTATGGCCAGAGTACCATAGACCGTAGATTCGTCCATACTCGGCGCGAAGATAATGCTGGCGAATGGTATGCACTGGATAATGCTGCAATAATAATGCCAGCGGTCACCAACAACGTAAGTACTAGCCTTTTCAGGCTAGAAGCCGAGCTAGATGAACCTATTGAGGCTGAGACCTTGAAAAAGGCACTTGCAATTACGGTTAATCGAATGCCTTATTTCAATGTAACGCTTCGTAGAGGATTCTTCTGGTACTACTTTGAGCCATGCAAAACAATGCCATCGCTTTTTCTAGATTTGCGTTTTCCTTGTCAGGGATGGAACATAAATCGCCGCGGAACGCGCATGTTTCGAATTCTTTGGGAGCAGAACAGAATCTCGGGCGAGTTCTCGCATGCCTTGACCGATGGCACAGGAGGTATAGCTTTTTTTAAGTCTCTCCTTGCGAATTATCTTATATTGAAGGGTGTAGACCCTGGTGTACAACTAGGGGAAGGCGAGTGGAGAGACATAATTGTCTCCTTTGGCGATATGAGCAGCTCAGCGACAAGCGAAGAATTCGAAGATGCTTATCAGCGGTATTTTCCCAATGGATTACCATTCCCGGACTTAAGGCCGCATGCTTTTCATTTGAGTAAAACCTGCTTGGCCAAAGGCCAGTATCGTGTAATTTCGGGGAAGTTGCTGACCAGCGAAGTTATCGCAGAGGCTCATCGGAGAAATGTCAGCCTGACTGAACTCCTAACGGCTGTCTATCTCGATGCCTTGCAGCATATATGGCACGCAATGAAGCCCCATCCTCGTGAGCCCTATATATCAATAGAGATACCCATCAATCTGCGACAGCTTTTTCCTTCGTGTACCTTTCGCAATTTTTCTCTTTTTGTGCTTATCAGCGAAGATATGCGGCTAGGTATGAGAGATTTCGATGAGCTGGTATCGCGAACTCATTACCAGATGAAGCTCGAATATGATCGAATGAGCATAGCAAGACACTTGTGCCGTAATGCCGGAAGTGCGAGAAATCTGGCTGTCCGATTGGTTCCTCTTAGAGTTAAAGATTTTTTTGCTAAAGTCTTTTTCTCCAAATTTGGCGAGAGCATGCTTTCTGGTTTCATTTCCAACATAGGCCAACTGAAAATGCCCAAAGCTTTTGCTTCTCACATATTGAGCTTTGGATTCATACCCACTCCAAGAATGAGTACCATGACAAACGCTTCAATGCTCAGTTGGGGAGATGACCTTATTATCAATTTTGGAAGCTTGGCGCAATCGCGCGACCTCGAACGGCTATTCTTTAGACGATTGCGAAGTATCGGATTACATGTCAGTGTTTCGTGTCGATCTGACAATGAAATTCAAGGAGATTGAAAGCAAGAACGGGGGTGAATCATGTCGTATTGCCCTGATTGTGGGGTGGAAATAGGAAATGCTAAACAGTGCCCGCTCTGCGGAACCCCAAACCCGAGGGCGTGTGAAGAGAAAAATCTAGTCACCGACTCGATAGACGACCAGACAAGTTCCAAAGAAGAAATCTGCTTAGCAGAAAACCGAACGATTGTTTGGGAAGTACTCTCGGTGACATTCGCTATCGCCATATTGGTGCTTGGAGCTATCGATCTCTTCGAATCGAGGCGATTCTCTTGGTCCCTCTACGCCATTGTATCGATTTTTTTTATATGGGTGGAATTGACGGCGTTTTTTATGTTGAGAAAGAGAGTTGTTTTTCGCATCTTGTTGAGTGTTCTTGCACCGCCCTTATTGTTTGTAACAATTGGATACATTTCCGGTGGTCAGCGATGGGCACTCGGTCTAGCGGTTCCAATCATAGTCCTTGTAGAATCTCTGGTTGGCCTGGTTTACCTCCTATTTGAAAAAAGTAAGCAGAAGGGACTCAATCTGATTGCTTACATGACAGTGGCTATAGCGCTGCTCTGTTTTTGCCTTGAGGTGTTTATCGATCTATTTGCGAACGGAGTCGTTGTGCTTCAATGGTCTCCTATCTGTGCTATTGCTCTTTTATCCATTGCGGTCTTCTTCTTATATCTTCACTTTCGTGTTTTCAAGAATACGGATTTGCATCGCATCTTTCATTTCTAGTGCTTCAATCTGGCGAGAAGGGCCTATGAGATTAAATTAGGCTAACATAATTTAACCCGAACTAGACTCCTATCTTCTTATCCTGATTGTGAAAAGCTGGTATTGTATCAGAAAATATTTCTATCCCTTGACATATTCTGCGATTTACTGTAAATTTTTCTTGCGCCGCAGGGTAGAGCAGTTGGCAGCTCGTCGGGCTCATAACCCGGAGGTCGGAGGTTCGAGTCCTTCCCCTGCTAGACAATAGGCCGCCTTCTTTTAGAGGGCGGCCTATTTCTTTTTGTCAGAAATCATGATTGAAAAAAGAAAACCTATAGCGATAAAAACAGTTCCTACGATAAAGGAAATCTTGATGGCTTGAGATGGCTGAGTATCCTTGATATATGCCGTAATCTGAGGGCCGATTACTCCACCAAGTGACCATGCGGTCAATACAGCACCGTACATAATAGTCATTTTTTGCGGTCCAAACAGCTCAGAAATTGTAGCAGGCATCATCCCAAATCCTCCTCCATAGCAGAAAAGGATCCAGCAAGCGCATATAGCAAATACCCATGGGCTCCTTGTAAATATAAGTAGGAGGAAGATCAACATTTCACTCCCAAGCAAAAAACGATAAGCCTTCATTCTTCCAAATCTGTCCGAGAAAGCTCCCCAGAGCAATCTTCCTACACCATTGAAGATAGAAGTCACGGCAATAAGAGTTGCTCCCATCGAGGCAAGAGCTTCCGCTGTGGAAGAAGGCTTTCTATTGAGAATAAGCTCCTGGAACATAGGTGACTGAAAGCCAATGATAGATATTCCTGCGCTGATATTGCAGAATAGGATCATCCATACCACAAGGAATCTCTTTGAAAAAATATCTTTCGATGCTTGTTTCAAAGCTGTAGAAATATCTGTTTTTGCCTTGCTTTGCTTTTGTTGTCCAAGCATATTCTCTGGTGGGTCTTTCATGGCAAGAGAAGCAGGAATTGTTATAGCAGCAAAAAGAAATGCAAAAGTAAGGAAGGAATTTACGAGATTCCCAGCATACAATCGCAGGAAAATGGGTGCTATGATCTTGCTCATAAAAAGAGCGCCAAAGCCGAATCCCATTATTACCATACCAGTTGCAAGACCTTTTTTCTCTGGGAACCATTTGGAAACCGTAGCCACTGGAGTTACGTATCCAAGGCCTAATCCCGTGCCTCCTATGATGCTATATCCTATATATAATAAAGCTAAGGATTTGAGAGAGAGCGCGAGGGCCGCAAGAAGATATCCGAGACTAAAAAGAGCGCTTCCAATTATGGCAATTTTTCGTGGGCCTGCGTTTGGAAGTATTACTCCGCCTACAGCAGCAGCCATGCCAAGGAAGAATATAGCCAATGAAAATACAAGAGAAACCTGAGCATTATTCCATCCAAAGGTCTGCATAAGAGGGACCTGGAAGTAGCTCCAAGCATAGACTGTACCAAAGCAGAGCATTAGCATGGAGCCTGCAAAGACCATATCCCATCTATATGTCATTTTAGATTTTTTTTGTGAGGCTTGAGCCTTTTGATTTGACATGATTGTATCCCTTCCGTTATTGGTATTCAGCATGCGCTAGAATCCATATCCAGTCAATGCCAAACTCAAAGCAGCCGCTGGCTTGGAATAAAATAAGCATACCTATATATTCTGGGTGCACTACAATTTTTTCTCATTGCAGGCGCTCCGAAAAGATTATAAAATACTATCCATTACATATTTTTCGATTTGGAGGCGATATCATGAGAGCAATTCGCAAGGCAATTCTAGTATTGGCATTTGTAACTTTGCTAGTGCCAGTCTTTGCAAAGGCCGGTCAGACTCTAGTCGTTTATTCAAGTGTCGATGAGGTAAACGCAAAAAAGATTCTAGATGCATTTACAGCGCAAACCGGCATCGCTGTACAGTTCGTTCATCTATCATCCGGACCAGCTTATGCGAGAATCAAGGCCGAATCGGCAAATCCCCAGGCAGATGTATGGTTTGGCGCTCCTAGCGAAAACCATATCGTAGCAAAGGAAGATAAGCTCACTCAGCCATATAAGGGGCCAAACTTTGATAAACTCGGCAAAGAGTTCAAGGATCCCGAGGGATACTGGCGCAGCTTTTACATGAATCCCATGGCTTTTGCGGTGAACAAAGAAGTTCTTGCTCGTATAGGAGCTCCAAAACCCACGAGTTGGGCTGATTTGCTCAATCCGGCGTATAAGGGGCAAATACAGATGCCATCTCCTCAATCTTCTGGAACCGCATATAATATCGTTGCTTCGCTCGTCGTGCTTATGGGCGAAGAAAAAGCATTCGATTATATGAAAAAGCTTGCTCCAAACATTCAGACCTATACATCCTCAGGTACTGCACCATCGCAAGCCGTTCAGGTTGGGCAATGTGCAATAGCAATTCAATTTACACCAGCGTTTTTCGAAGCAATCGACAAGGGCTTCCCCATAGAAGTCATTTTCCCGAAGGAAGGTGTCTGGTTTGAAGCGCCTGCCATCTCCATCCTTAAAGGTGCCAAGAATCTTGAAGCAGCACAGACCCTAGTGGATTGGCTTTCCTCTGTTGAAGGTCAAAAGGTCTATACAGAGCTAAAAACATATTTTTACCCAGTGATTCCAGGCGTTCCGCTAGGTAAGGGAATGCCCGCTTTCGAGTCTCTTAAGACCATCGATGTCGATGTCCTCTGGGCTGGCGAGCAGAAGAAGAGGCTTGTAGAGCGTTGGGTCAATGAAGTTCTAAGCGCAAAGTGAGCAATTGATGCAGGTATCTGGATTCCGGGCGAGGACCAATATCAAGCGTCTCGCCCGCGATCCGGTGCTACTGGCTGTAATTTTGCTGGTCACCGCATCGCTTGCAATATTTATACTTTATCCTTTGGTCGAAGTAGCCACTACGAGCCTCGATGTTGGCGGTGGCAGACTTGGATTTGGAGTATATGCTGAAGTTGTAAAATCAGCCTATATTCGCAAGGCTTTATACAACAGCCTTTTGATGAGTACTTTAACGGCGATCGTTGGGACTATTATTGGCTTTATTTTTGCCTTCGCGGTTGTGCGTGCTAAAGTTCCATTGGCAAGATTTTTTAATACTATGGCAGTGATTCCCATTGTATCTCCACCATTTATTGGCGCCTTAGCGATCATAATGCTTTTTGGCAATAATGGGCTAATCAGCTGGAACCTTCTAAAGATTCAAAATTTTCCCATTTACGGATTCAATGGACTTTTTATTGCTCAGGTAGTCACCTTTTTCCCCGTATCTTATTTGACTTTGAAAGGTGTACTCGAATCGATGAACCCGATCCTAGAGGATGCAGCGCTGGATCTTGGAGGAACAAGGTGGAAAGTCTTCAAAAAAGTTACTTTACCGCTAGCTATTCCGGGTATCGCAAGTTCTGTGCTTCTTCTTTTCGTCGAGACTCTTGCGGATTTCGGTAACCCTCTTATTCTTGCGGGGAGCAGATTTCCTATGCTATCGGTCCAAGCATATCTGCAGATCGTAGGTATGTATGATCTTCCTAAAGGTGCCGCCATCTCGATTTTGCTTCTAGTGCCATCGCTAATTGCTTTCTATCTTCAGCGATGGTTAGTGGGAAAGCGCAAATATACAACAGTGACGGGAAAACCGCAGCAATCCACGACACAGATTGTAAGCCCAGGAGCCAGAGCGGCCTTGTTTGTGGCTTGCCTAATAATCGCTCTATTAGTTGCGATGATCTATTTTTCTATTGTTGTCGGTGCTTTTGCCAAGGTGTGGGGTTACGATCATAGACCTACTCTAGACCACTTTAAATTCGTATTCGGCGTTGGGTTCAAAGCAGTGCGCGACACACTCATAATTGCTGGCACCGCTACGCCTTTTGCGGGGCTTCTGGGCATGGTGATAGCGTATCTTGTCATGCGAGTCAAATTTCCTGGCCGGAGTTTCGTAGAATCGGTGAGCATGCTGAGCTTTGCAGTGCCCGGTACGGTTATTGGCATAGGATATATCCTTGCCTTCAACCATCCTCCTTTGGTATTGACGGGGACATTGACCATTCTCCTTCTAAATTTTGTATTTAGATATATTCCAGTTGGAATAGAATCGGGCAAAGCGATCCTCTCGTCTATAGATCCTTCGATCGAAGAAGCAGCCATCAACTTGGGAGCGGATTCGCGCAAGACCTTCACTAAGGTCACTCTTCCAATGATTTTGCCTGCTTTTTTTTCAGGTCTTGTTTTTGCCTTTGTCCGCGGAATGACAGCCGTTAGCGCTGCGATTTTCCTTGTTTCCTCGAGATGGAACCTGATGACGGTTCATATCATGGCGCAGGTGGAATCCGGAAATCTAGGAGCAGCAGCGGCATATAGTCTTTTGCTTGTATTGATTGTCATAGCAGCGATATCGCTTATAAGAGTGACCTTGAAGACACAATATGCAAAGTTCGGTGGCTCAATGCTTCACTTCTAGGAGAATACATGAGTGTCAGGCTAATCAACATTTCCAAGGAATTTCCCGATCCCGAGCGTGAAGGAGGCAGAGTGCTCGCCGTGAGGGATTTCAATCTCGAAGTTGCCGAAGGTGAATTTGTGACCTTGCTTGGACCTTCTGGCTGTGGCAAAACGACGACCTTGCGCATAATCGCTGGCTTCGAGACGCCTACTACAGGCGAAGTATGGATAAACGGCAAGAATGTCAATAATGATCCACCTAATAAGCGCGATACATCGATGGTATTTCAGAGCTATGCTATTTTCCCCCACATGTCAGTGGAACAGAATGTGGGTTTTGGTCTGGAACTTAAAGGTCGCCCTAAAATCGAAATCTCGCGCGAAGTACGCCAGATCATGGAAGTAATGGGAATTGCGGATCTCGCTCATCGACGACCAGATCAGTTATCTGGAGGACAACAGCAGCGAGTGGCTCTTGCTAGATCGATAATCAATAAACCAAGCGTGCTCTTATTCGATGAGCCGCTATCCAATCTCGATGCGAAACTTCGCGAACAGATGCGAGTAGAGATTCGTAGAATTCAGCAGACTTTCAAGATTACTAGTGTATATGTGACTCATGATCAGGTCGAAGCAATGACGGTGTCTGATCGGATCGTCGTAATGGACAAGGGATACATGATGCAGATTGGTACTCCCTTTGAGATATACTCTAGACCTTCTAATAGGTTCGTAGCGGATTTCATTGGAAAAGTGAATTTGCTTCCTGTAAGATTCGAGCGAGAGGATTCTGGAAGGTATTTTGCAAAGGATGAGAGAGGGTTGCATTTTGAGGCAATGTCGGCGGTTCCGGGCTTAAAGTCTGGTCAAGAAGCACTTTTTATGTTAAGGCCTGAATCTCTCTCTGTCGAAAGTGAAGAAAGCACATCTTCATCCGAGTTGGAACGCATGATTCTAGCGCGCGGTATTGTCGACAAGGCTGTATATCTGGGATCGACAGTAGAATATGAGATAGATGTTTCACTAGATCGACCTATGCTTGCTGTTTCGCATGACCCTGTAAATGTAGGATTCTGGAAACCAGGAGACTCAGTGATACTGAGGTACAGTCCTCGCGCAGCCCATCTGTTGCCTCTTGTGAGTCTTTGAAAAAGTGTCAGGAATTTTGCTATAAATATGCTAAATATGATGTATAGAAGCCATATATTCTTATCGCACATGAAATTATGAAAATAATCTCTATGGCCGCATAGCTTGACATATTCTGTAAAAATAGATAAATTATCGCAATAGAAAGCAGACGCAGCGCTCCGATGGAGTGCAAGCGCTGTAATTTGAATTTTATTGGAGGATTGTATGAAGCTGGTAAAGGTAGTCGGTGTCGTACTTGTTGCTCTTTTGTTGTTCTCATGCGCGCCGAAGCTTGCTCAGAAGGATCTAGATGCAGCCAATGCATTATTCGCTGAAGCTCAAGAAGCTAAGGCCGATGTCTATGCTCCAGATGAATTCTTAGCAGCTCAGGATGCCAAGGCCGCACTCGAGGCGGAGCTCGCAGCCCAGGATGCCAAGACCTCTGGAAAGTCCTACAAGCAGGCGAATGACCTTATAAAAGCTTTTGCGGATGCAAGCAAGAAGGCTAAAGAAGCTGCGGCTACAAACATGGAACAGGTAAAAAATGAAGTTGCGCAGCTAATTGCAGATGTTGATGCTCAATACACCACTGTTCAGGCTCTTGCTCAAGCTGCATCAAAGGATACAAAGAAGGCAGCAAAGGCAAAGCTCAATGTAAAAGATATCAATGCAAAAGTCGCTGCGCTTGATGAAGAGATTACTAATGCAAAGGCAGCAAATGATGCCGAAGATTACGCAGCTGCTCGTGACCAGCTCAATGCAGTCAAGGTCGCTCTAGATGAACTCCAGTCAACTCTCGAGGCTGCTGGATTTGAAGCTCAATAAACATAGAGTTTCTCAAGTGCTATCATGAGCTAGAGAATAGAGGAGCTTGCAAAGCTCCGGTATTCAGGTGATAGCTCCTGCATTTCAATAAAAGACCGCTCCTACAGGGCGGTCTTTTAGTTTAATAATGCTGGAGATCGAAATGCGTTGGAATTCACTAGGCTTTCTTATATATTAAAAGCATGCCTAGATTTGCTGGATCATATAGAGTTCTAGCAGAGAGCCCACTTGATGTAATTTCTTTCGAAGAATGCCTCGTAAGATATTGGCGAGGAAATAATGCGATTCTTCTTTTCTATGTTAACCCCCCAAGCGTGATAATAGGAAGGAATCAAAATTATTGGCGGGAAGTGGCACCTAATTGTATGGTTCCAGTATTTAGGCGTGCCTCGGGGGGAGGCGCAGTATATCATGATCTTGGCAACTTGAATTGGTCTTTGATTGTTCCGAGGGGGCTTCATTCGAAAGAAGAAGAGCTGTGTTTGATAGCAAAAGCGATTTCCAAACTCGGAGTTTATACTCACATAGGATCAAGAGGCGAGATTTTTGTTTTAATGGGCGATGGTGAAACAGAAGCCAAGATTTCTGGTACGGCAAGGTATTTTGGTACGCACAACGTGTTACATCATGGAACATTGCTTGTGTCCTCAGATCTGAAGAATCTTCACACCTGCTTAGGAGGAATCAAGGTATTGGATGATAATTCGATTGCCTCTGTGCCAGCAACTCCGATCAATCTTATTCACTTAATACCTTCGCTCACGGTTTACGATGTAATGTCAAGGCTTTCTCTTGAAATTGCAGGAATGAATCCCTATGATATAGGACTTGCAGAAGTTCTGAATAACCATGTGTCCTGCGTCGATACAACATTGAGGAATAAGGGAAAATCGGAGAGCGATCTGGCACCATTCATAAACTCTAAGGATTTCGAGTTATTCAAGGCGCAGTTTGGATCGATTGAATGGATTAAAAACCGAAGCCCAGCTTTTTCAATATTGCTCTCAAGCAATAACAGAAGAATAGTACTAAGAATTGAAGAGGGCAGAGTGTCGGAGATACTTCCCTTCGAGCCAAACGATCTTCGAGCCGTGCATCTTGCTGCACATCTTAAAATGAGATTTGCTGGTCTACAATTCGATTTCAATACTGTTGAGATGATTAGCAGGATTGCCGATGACCAATTCATGCAGTGAGCCAAATATCATAGAGAATAGACTTGAGCAATGAACCCAATATCCTAAAAGATAGATTCGTAGGCCAAGCCAAATATCACATGACAATTCCGCGCTTTAAGCTTCAATTCTTCTTGACCTTAAGCTATGACAGTCTTAGCATTGGTAGCATGATTGGTCCGCCTAATTTGCTGACCTTTCGAAAATACCAAAAAAGCCTATAATGGCGCTCGACGAAATTTCAGGAGCAACAATTATGGAAGAGAAAGAATTCGATTTTATTGTAATTGGCGCGGGGCCAGGCGGTTATGTTGCCGCGATTCGTGCAGCACAGCTAGGGCTTAAGACTGCAATTGTGGAAAAGAATCTTGTAGGAGGAGTCTGCCTCAATGTAGGGTGCATTCCTTCGAAATCGCTGATTCACAATGCACGACTTTTTGCCGAAGGCAGAAAGCTGTTAGAAAAAACCGGTGTAAAGCTAGATATGTCTGGTTTTGATTATGAGCCCGTATGGAAAACTTCGCGGCTTGTCGCTGAAAGGCTTTCTAAAGGAGTTAATTTTCTATTGAAGAAAAATAAAGTGGAACTCATTCAAGGGACCGCAAGGCTCGCTGGAGCAAGCATGGTTGAGGTGGAAGGCGTTGGCGCTGTCATGAATCTTAGGTCTAAAGCCATCCTTCTAGCTACTGGTTCAAGACCAAGAATAATTCCTGGTTTCGAATTCGATGAAGAGCGTATTTTGTCTTCTACCGGTATATTGATGAAGAATAAACTTCCTAAGCGCCTTTTTATTCTAGGCGCTGGGCCGATAGGCATGGAATTTGCCTATATTATGAATGGTTTTGGTGTAGATGTGACCATTGTAGAGCTCTTGCCTAGGGTACTGCCTTTGGAAGATGAAGAGGTTTCTAGAATTGTAGAAAAGGAATTCCGTAATCGAGGCGTGGCTATCTACACTAGCGCAAAGGCTCAAAATGCCGAAATTATGGGTAATGAGGTAGTTGTTCATATAGTGGATGCACAAGCCAAGGCGATAGATATCTATGCCGATGCAGCGCTTATATCGGTTGGGCGTACGCCCAATACCGATAATCTTGGGCTTGAGAAGCTCGGAATCAAGATGGATCGGGGCTATATTCTAACTGGTGATTATCATGAAACCTCATGTTCGGGCATATTTGCGGTGGGTGATATTACAACATACCCTCAGCTAGCGCATGCAGCTTCCAAAGCTGGCGAGATTGTGGCCGAGAGGGTCGGCCATCTCTTAAAGGGAACTCCAAATCCGCGAGAGCACCTGCTAGACAGACTTCATGTGCCAAGCGCTGTTTACTGCGATCCTCAGGTAGCTTCTTTTGGTTTGTCCGAAGCGAGCGCAAAGGAAAAGGGCATTAGCTACCAGGTTGCAAGGTTCCCATATCGAGGCAATGGACGCGCAGTAGCAGAAGATGCTCCGGAAGGGCAAGTAAAGCTTGTTTTTGATCCATCGAACGGTGCGATTCTCGGTGCCTCGATTATAGGCGAAGGAGCAGCCGAATTAATCCATGAACCTCTCCTCGCCTCTGATGCCGAGCTCACGATCGAAGATATCGCAGAGCTTGTGCATGCTCATCCAACATTCTCAGAGACGATTATGGAAGCTTCGAAAGCTGCGCTAAATCGAGCCATCCATATCTAGAGCGATAGTATTTCTTTGCTTATGAACGATATTTATTAACAAGAATTATTATACGAGTAATTCTGATAGGAGGAACACAATGTTTGGAAAACATTCAAATGCCGGCTTCAACGAGACCTCGCCTGGAAATCGGATCAAGACTCTTTGCTATGGCGAACATACCCTGCTTGTCGAAGTCCACTTAGATAAAGATGCCGATCTTTTAAGGCATAAACACCCATATGAACAAACTGGTTATCTTATATCAGGCAATATAAGAATGCACATCGAGGAAAAAGAAATGGAACTAGAGCCTGGCGATAGCTGGTGCATACCTATGAATGCCGAACATAAGGTGGATGTGCTAAAGGACAGCATAGTCATCGAGGTCTTTAGCCCCACACGCGAAGAATACATCAAGTATAAGAACGATAATGATATTCTACGATGAACATTGGTTTATCTTAGAATATCATTCAGCTTCCAATCCGTGAGAAGAAATGCTCAGGATGCCGCTTCTAGATTTGAGTCGTTTTTCTTTTTGCTCTTATTGAGCTTCTTCTTGATTACTTCGAGATTCTTATCTTGTAATTCTTGACTCTTCTTTTTGGATTCGAGATAGTGGGGCATCTCACCAGCCCAGAGCTTTTCAGCCACAGGCGCCCATCTTTCGGCAGCTTGTACACACTTTGCTGTTAGATCATCCACATCTTCCCTATCTATTGGCTGCGTCGAATATGCTCCAGCAGCCTTTACCATCTCTGCTAGTTTTCCGCTATTGTCCAAAAGTGGGCATGGTCTTAAGTGATTTTCGTTGAATGGTTGATTGATGGCATATTGCTTGAACAAGGGTGAGCGCAGTGCTTCTAATAGCGATGTATCCTTGATGTTTACATTGGAATAGTGAATGAAAGCGCAAGGTTCGACATCGCCAGCAGCGTTGATATGGAGGTAACTTCTTCCACCTGCAATGCAACCATTTACATACTGGCCATCATTCCAGAAATCGATAAGGAAAATTGGTTTGGTATCGCGCATCTTCCTGACCCAATGGAACATGTACTCGCGCTGTTCTGGTGTGGCTAAGAGACTAGTATCTGCATCTTTACCTAGGGGCATATATGTGAATATCCAGCCGAACATACAACCTTGTTCGATCGTAAAATCGAGGAATTCTTCGCTACCTACAGCTTCTGCATTCTTTGAATGATAGCATGCGCTAAATCCAAATGGGGCACCATATTTTTTCATATTCTGCATGCCCTGAATGACTTTCTGGTAGGTGCCCTTTCCTCGTCGGAAATCAGTAGCACTTTCAAAACCTTCAATGCTGAATGCCAGTCCAAAATTACCGGCTTCTGCAAGTGCCTTTGCGGTAGCATCATCGATCAAAGTACCGTTTGTAAATGCCAAGAATACGCAGTCATCATGAACCTTTGCAAGTTTTATTAAGTCGTCTTTTCTCAGCATTGGCTCCCCGCCCGAGTAGATATAGAAGTAAATTCCAAGTTCTTTTCCTTCCCTTATTATGCGATCGAGAAGCTCATAATCCATGGAATCGGTCTTATCATATTCTGCGGCCCAGCAACCCTTGCAGTGCATATTGCATGCGCTTGTGGGATCCATAAGGATAGTCCATGGGATATTACAATCGTATTTAACTTTCAGAATAGCAGTTTTATCTTGGCCGATTATTCCAGAATTGAAGACAAAGTTAGTTAGAAAGCGTTTGCGAATTTTCGGATCGAGTTCATTGAATGCCCTCATTATGAGACCTCGATAGGGATTGTTGGGATCTTCCATCACCTCTTTTGCACTCAATAGCTGGCGCTTCATATCTTCCCGGAAGGTGAATTTCGTGAATAGATCTACAATTTTTGGGATGTTCTTCTCAGGATCCTTGTTTAGGTAATTAAGAGCAATGTTCATTGCGCCTTTCCCAAACGCAAGTGAAATTGAATTCATATTTCTCTCCTCTTTCTTTCTATTGTCCGCAAGAGTGCTTTGTCAATACAACGACAAGGAATCTCTATGTTCTCTTTCAACATAAAACCTTCTCCTACAATCATATCCCTAGCATTTGCAGAATCAAAGCTATATTCTGCTGAATAAAAGCTCTTTCGGTAAAAAGAGAATGCGTAATACTGCTTTCTATAAGGGAGAAAAAGAGCGTCGTAGCTGCTGCAACCTGGACATAAGGCAGCCTAGAATTCTCGCTAGCAAAGAGACTCTCGATTTTTTTGCGAAGATTTGCGGCAGAATTCTCGAGAGTAGCCACAAGCTTGGTATCTTTTCGCTTGAGTCTGAGTGAAAGATCAAGGATAATCGAAGCGTTTTTACCGTCCTCAATGTCGTTGGTAAAAAGCTGGTATATCCGCTGAAGTTTCTGAGCGAGTGTTAAATCCTCCTGATGAGCAATAAGCTCGATTTTTTGAGTGATGGAGTTGAGCAATTCAACAACCGCATAATGAAAGATCTCATCTTTATTCTTAAAGTAATTATATATGTTAGAGCGGCTTAGCCTACAAGCTGATGCTATATCACTAAAGCTAGAGTCATAGTAGCCTTGCTTTGAAAATAGCGTTAGTGCCGATTGAGCGATTTCTCGTTTTCTTTCGTCATGATCGACGATCCTCGGCATAAGCTTTGCCTCCAATTTCAAAATTCTGAGTAATTATTTATTTTGACATCTATGTCAAATATAATTATTACAAAAAATTCTGTCAATAATTAATAGCTGTTTTTATCTTTACTGTCTCAGTGCATCATCAAGTGCGATAATGCCAGGCAAGGAAAGCCGTTCGAGATACTCCAAGAAGGCACGGGGGCCTGTGGAGATATGGATATTTTCAATTGTTTTTCCTGCGAAATGCTTTTCTGTTTCTGAACATATGATGGTCATTGAAGCTTTTTCCATCGCTCGGTGCAGCGAAAGGATATAGGGCGGAAGAGCTTCTAGTTTCTGTGCAAATTTGGATGATAAGCCAGCAGGTCCAGCCCAAAGGATGGTGCGGGCGTTTTCGAGCATAGCTTCCAGAGCGCAACTCTGGTTAATCCAAGCTGGATCCTTAGGATCGATGACAATTATCTTAGCAGGGTAGAAATGAGAGAATGGCGCAAGGGGCGCAGTATTATTGGGAAGAATCATTGCCATGGTATCGACTCTAGGAAGCATTGATGCCATCGCGCCATACTGCGCTTCGATCTCCTCGCCGCTGAATACCGCAACGAATGGTCGCTCAACCTTGTCTAGCACTTTTTCGAGGATTTTAAGCTCTTGCATGACGGTAGGACCGGCAATGTTAGCTTGTGTAAAGCGAGATACGCTTACGATGCTTGCATGGCGGCGCAGGCATACATTGAATGCATCATTGATGAATATGCCATCGCTCAGCTCAGCCAAGGAGCGGGCAAAGGCTTCATCATTGTCTTTTTCACCCGTTGCATATCGGAGATTTTCCAGCATATTGATATGGCCATGGATGATGTCTTTCCTTGATATTAATATGCCGGATGAGCCAACGCTCACATGGTGAAATTTGACGACCCTTCCCATGAGACTCTCTAGTTTCTGCGCGATTGGCAGAAGGCTATACGCTTCGTAGATTTGTTCGCGGGAGATGCCTGGCATGCTATGGGTCCCCGGATCTCCACGGTGCGAGCAGATGATTGGCGTTGCGCCACGCTCTAAGAGCTCTTTAATGACAGGAATCATGAGTGCAACACGCATGTCCACAACTTCAGGCTGGGATGTCTCGCTGAGATCGATATTTGCGTCAACACGCAGGAGCACATAGCGGTTATGTAGATCGCCCACTTCTGCAAGACTTTTCTTTTGGAGACTTGATTCGCGTTGGAGTGCCTTCATCTTTGTAGAGATCATCGTTTCGACGATTTGAGCCGTTTCTCTGGCAGACTGTGCATTCAGGATTGCCTCACGGATGCGGTAGACGGGCATGCATGTGTCGGATATAGGAGCAACACCTCTATACACCGCACCTGCATTGCCATCGATAGTGATTCGTTCTCCTTCGGTTAAGGCAATATCGCCAGCGCCATGAAAGATAACCCTGCGGTTTTCGTAGTCTATTTCGATGTCTGAGCAACCGACAATGCAGGCCTTATTCAAGGTCATTGCTGTTATGGCTGCATGCGATGTGCGTCCTGGATACACTGTGATAATTGCACTTGAGAGATTAAAGATGTGGAAATCCGTCGGTTTTGTATTGACGGCAAAGAAAATTACGCTTTCTCGGCGTTTCTCCGCTTCCTTGAGGCGTTCGATAGTTATTATGAGTGTCCCCGAGACAACCCCACCATTGATCGGTATGCCTGTAGCCAGAGGCGGAACCCACTGCCTAAACCGAAAATCTGCCCTTGGTAGCGGAACATTTGCGTATGCAAGCTCTAAGCTTTCGATGTGTTCCTTGTATTTATCGAGTGTTATTATTCCACGCTTCAGAAAATCCGTAGCAGCTATAAGCTGTGCAAAAGACCCGAGTCTTGCTGCTCTAGCCTGTAATAGGTACAAAACGCCATCCTCGACCGTGAATTCGATATCGAGGTCCTGATGGTAGAAGTCGATTAGCTTTTTCTTGTATTCCGAGAGCTGATGAGCGATTTTTGGATTGATCTCTTCGATCGGCAGAGTATCCAAAGAGCCCATGACGACTTCTTCTCCTTGAGCTCTGATCTTGAAATCGCCAAATAGCGTATCCTCACCAGTGATGGGGTTGCGAGTCATTACAACACCACTCAGACTATTCTCATTTAGATTTCCGAAAACGACCTGCTGAATAGTCACCGCAGTTTCTATAGTTTCATGGGAAGCGAGAGTTTTAGAATACAGGTTGACGGTCTTTGAGGTACGTGAATCGTACACAAGCTCGATACAGGTAAAAAGCTGCTCTTCTTCATCAGTCAGGAAGGAAGGCCCTAAATATGCAGCTAGGAAAGACTCGAGCACTTCCGTCTTTTTGCGCTGCAGATAAAGGTCTGAGCCTCGATTCTTGTTTAGCGTAGCGCTATGCGCAACGCTTTGGGCGGCGCTGTCTTTGAATCTTTGTCTGGGATTTTGCTGGCCAAGACTCAAAGCGCTCTCGCAGTTTTCCAAAAAGCGCAGGTATAAAGTGTCGATGAAATCAGCCCCATGTTTTTGGGATAGTGCTGCTCGCACCCTGGGCACAAGGCCAATATTCATGATTGTCGACATCATACCGGGCAGCGAGGTGAGAGCCCCCGACCTGACAGAGAGAAGCAATGGTCTATCCTCATTACCCAACAGTGCGCCAGTCATCATTTCTAGTTCGCGCAGCTTAGCAATAATTCCTGTCCTGATTTGATCGGTATTCTGGTTAATAGCAGCGAGAAGAGGATAGCTGAGAACAAAGGCTGGAGGAACTGGAAGGCCTATCTGCGCCATATCGATGATACTATTGCCTTTTCCGCCCAAAAAGGGGCGCAGCCACTGCTCCGGTTTGCGCCAGGTTACCGCAATGTACGCGTCGATGCCTTTTTCTTCGATGTACTCCGAGAAGGAGCTCTTTTCCAATAGACGCTGATAGCGTAGATAGAGCTGACCCTCTCCCTGTTGCCGCTCCAACTCTTTGTCTACGGCGGTGGAGACTTTCTCGACAAATTCGCTTAACACATGGATTTGAGTGCGGCGAATAAAATTGTTGAAAAACCTTGTCTTTATTTGAGAAAGTTTAGATGTTGGAACCCGATAATTTTCTAGAATTTGGTTAAGGCTACCCGTCATTTCATCGATTATCTCGGATTGAATATATTGTTGTAGTTCGGAAGAGATTGCCTCGAGGCTATGCTTGAGCCTAATAAAATCGGAGACCGACGATTCCCGCAGCTCTCCAAGTTCATTTTGCCGTAATTTGACATTCTGGATTCTAAGGCCTTTTATGCTAGAAATTGTAAGCAACTCGCGCATTACCTCAAGCGCATCGCGGATATTTCGAGGGGTTACTTCAGCAAAAAAATTGTTGGTTAAATCGTTTGCAAGAAGAAAGATAAGGCGTCCGAGTCCTAGGTCAAGCAGAATGAGGTCATAGAGATCGATTCTGGATTCCAGGTACGATTCCTTTAGAAAGAATTTTACGCTTGCAAGGCGCTTAAAAGCATCAAGCTCTTTATCTGCGCTGGAAAGATTTTCGGGATTTAGAATACCTAGTAGGCCTTCGACTTCCGCGCGAAGAAAACATCGTTCGAATATATCGAGATTATCACGCAAATGCTGTCTAACTGTGGCCATGTCTCCTTCTTCATAATCCCAGAGGAATTGTAGCCGCTTTTGAAGATCGGTAGCCAGATCGATAAACTGTTCATCTTCATCGTCGGGGGAAAATGTATAGGCGAGAGCTACATAGCCTGCATTTATTATTGGCTCGGGATTTTTATGTGCAGCTAACTCTATATATGGATTGAGAAAATGGGTGATAATACGTGGAGAAAGGCGACGATGCACTTCTTTGCGCAGATCGCTGGCAAAGCCCCTGAGCGGGTCGTCTTCAGTACGATTCTCTTCGAAAGCCTCAGCATCCGAGCGGATTCGCTCGATCATTTCTTCGGCATCCTGGCGAACAGGGAATTTTTTTATAACCTCTCGCGCATAATAAATGAATTTTGAAGAAGGATTCCTTACGCTGGAAAGCATGTTGTGCGTCTTATTTTCAACTTCGCTATAGATATCCTCAATATTGCTTTTTTGTATTCGCATGTCGGGAATAGAGCTGTCTGTCCCGATCAGCCTTAGGTTTATAAGAAGCTCGATGAGAAGCTGTATCTGCACCTCTTCGTTGTCGCTTTCGCGCACTCGGTCGAGATGAGCGAGGATGTTCTCCCATGTGTTCAAAAGGGAATGTTTTGGATCAGGTGTCACAATTAAAGTATTTGAATGATTCTGACGGATTGTCAATGTTCAAAGCAGAAATTCAGCTTATATGAGTGATCTAAGGTCAATGCAGGATTCGAAGTCTTATGATATGATGGATGCGAAAATTGTACAGGAGCACAGGGATGAGAGTCCTCAATTTCGGTTCCATCAATATAGATTATGTCTACAGCGTAGATGAATTTGTCAAGCCAGGCGAGACAAAAGCAGCGCGCTCGCTTTCGGTCTTTGCCGGCGGCAAGGGATTAAATCAATCCCTGGCAATGGCTAAAGCGGGGCTAAAGGTGGTACACGCGGGAAAAATCGGAAAAGAGGGAGAGTTTCTGGTCAAGACGCTAAAAGATGGTGGTGTGGACACAAGGCTTATTGAGATTTCTGATGTGCCTACGGGGCATGCGATTATTCAGGTAGATGATAAAGGCCGAAATTGTATTCTATTGTTCGGTGGGGCTAATCAGGATATCGGCGAAGCGTACATCGACCGCGTTCTTGTGGGCTTCGGCCATGGTGAAATGCTTATTCTTCAAAACGAAATATCCTCTATGTCGAGCATAATTGCCAAGGCAAAGACCAAAGGTATGACTATTGTCTTCAATCCATCTCCATATTCGAGTCTTGTTCCGAATTATCCTCTCGAGCTAGTTGATATTTTCATTATGAATGAAATCGAGGCATCAGGTCTTTCCGGCGAGCATGATCCAGATAAAGCAGCCGGACTTCTTATGCGCAATTTTCCACAAGCGCTTATTGTGATCACGCTAGGAGAGGCTGGATCGATGTGTGCTCACAAAGGAGAAATCCTGAGACAAAAGGCCTATCGAGTTAAAGTTGTAGACACAACAGCAGCAGGAGATACTTTTTCTGGATATTTCATAGCTGGACTGGCTGAAGGAATGGATATCCAGAAAGCTCTTGACCTTGCTGCTCGTGCCGCATCTATCTGTATTACTAGAAAGGGAGCAGCCGACTCGGTACCCTGGCGTAAAGAGCTTGAGGTAGGAGATATAAGGATCTAGAGGGGATTATGAAATTGTATTCTAATTTAAGAGTCTTATTTGTGGCATTTTTCATGCTGTGCAATCTGGTATTGGTATCTGCCCAACAGAACGGACTAACTCAGCAAGTTCAGCAGACCACTCCATCCCATAAAGATATTCAGCATTTAGTAGGCGAATGGGAAGGGAAGCTCAAGATTGGTGCATCTAGTCTGAGAATCGTTTTTCATATTACGGATTCAGGCTCTGGCTATGTGGCCACGATGGATAGCCCCGATCAAGGGGCAAGGGGTATTCCTGTGTCGAGGGTTCGCATAGAGGGGAAACTTGTGGAGCTCGAGGTTTCATCTATTGGAGGTAGTTATACAGGAGCTCTGGATGAGCCAGGTAATCGGCTCGAGGGTTTCTGGAAGCAATCTGGTATGTCGTTTCCGCTCATTCTCGTAAAGCAATCACCTCCAGAAATCCATACGGAACAGAAGCAATCGCAAGACCTAGCGAATTCATTTCCTTATAGCATAAAAGAAGTCCAGTTTAATGGAGGAGCAGAAGGTGTACGACTTTCTGGTACTCTCACTATGCCTCAGGGGCAAGAGCCTTTTCCAGCTGTAGTGTTGGTCTCTGGTTCTGGTCCACAGAACAGAGATGAGGAGATTCTTGGGCACAAGCCTTTTTTCATAATCGCCGATTATCTGACTAAAAGAGGCATAGCCGTGCTCCGTTATGATGATCGCGGAGTAGGAGCTTCCACCGGTGACTATCAAACAGCAACAACATTTGATTTTGCAGCAGATGCTGAGGCAGCTCTCGCTTTTCTTGTGCAGCAAGAAGGGATCGATGTGAATAATATCGGGATTATCGGACACAGCGAAGGCGCGATTATTGCCTCGATTGTGGCAGCGGGAAACGAGGCTGGCTATACGAGCACCTACTGCGGAGGGCACGAAAGTACTTGTGACGCATGTGGATCTTCTGGATTCAATGCGATCTGCGAATTTTCAAGACCCAGCTTCATCGTGCTGCTCGCTGGTCCTGGTGTACGAGGTTATGAGCTGCTTATCATGCAGAATGCCGCGATCGGTAGAGCCTCAGGGCTGAGTGAAGAACAGATCATCGAAGCGAACAATCTCAACAGCAGACTGTACGACATTGTAATCGAAGAGCGAGATGAAAAATCTCTCCGTCAAAGATTGATCGATGTCTTGTACAAAGAGATCGACTTGAATGCATTTTTGTCTCCCGTGGAGAAAGAAGCGCAAAAAGCTCAGGTTTCTCAAATAATAGCGCCGTTATTATCGCCTTGGGTTCGCGTTTTTCTTGAGTTGAACCCTGCGAATTACCTAAGAAAAGTGACAGTTCCAGTGCTTGCGTTGAATGGATCTAAAGACCTTCAGGTCCCTCCTAAGCCAAATCTAGAGGCAATTAAGGTGGCTTTATCGGAGGCTGGCAATAATTCCTCGACTGTTATAGAGCTTGAGGGGCTTAACCACCTCTTTCAGCATGCAACTACAGGGCTGCCCTCTGAATATAGCGAAATCGATGAGAGTTTTGCGCCCGAAGTCTTGCAGATAATTAGCGACTGGATATTGAATATCATTAGTCCCTAAAAAGACTCTAGTAGGTTTTCTCAATAACCCTGCTTCGAAAGATTGCTCTGGGTTTTTCTATCAAAGCCGCGAGATTACCAAGCGGCACAATTCAGCATCCGGCTCAGCTTCGATTTTCAGCAAGAGAGGCTGAGAGAGTTCCCCAGGTAAGCTAATGCTTTTTGTGCCTTTTTCGATATGCAGATCAGACTCGGAGAATGTGGCTCCAAATGCGGATATTGAGGCGCCATGGGGAAATTGCAGCATCGGAACAAAGACTTCAGAAGGCGCCTCAATGGAACGGTCTGGACCATATTCTAATATGAATCGTCCTTTTCTTCGGTTGAATTGCATCGAGACAATATCTCCAGAAACCGCATATGCATAAGGTCTCACAAAACCTGCAACCGCTCTTCCACCACCATCCTCATTGCAAAAGACTGAGAGATCTTCTCTGTTCCAGCCATCGCCATGCTCATGAGTGTTGTCAGCTGTATAGTTCCACAGCGTTGCGCTTAAGAGATTTGCGTCTAGGGCATCATAATACAGAGAAAGCACCTTTTCATGCAGTTCGAAGTTTCCAGTTCGATATGCTTTGCGATTATTTAGATCGAATGGAAGGCCAAATTCGCCAAGCAGAGTGGGGGCATTACCCATTAATTTTTTCGAATGTCGCACAATTCTCGCTAGAGTTTCTCGAAAATAGCGTCTTACCGCATGCGAGCCAATAATGACCTTTTGCATTTCGGAATCATATGCAAGAAAACCAGTCCAGCGCTTCATTGTGAGAGTCAATGAGTCGTACCAGTGGCTTTCGTTGACACAGAGGAAGTCAGGATGGAGCGCAGGCATATCGCCTTGTGGATAACCTTCCACGAATACCATAAAGCGCTTTGGTTTGCCAGATACATGAGCTAAATGCTCCGCAAATCGCTCGACAAATGGCTTCAGATAACATTCGTTGAAAACAGAATGAGTATTTTGTACAGTCTTGTTTTTTCCCTCTCTGGTTTTTGCATTATATGTTCCTTTAGGAGCAAACCAACTGGGCTGTTTCAATACTGGTCTATCGTTTTCGATATCCCATAAGCCAACTCTACGCCATACACAGACTTCTCCTTCCTTCCATGCGCGGACGCCCTTTGTGCCTAAAGGTACTCTTTCCAGTGGGCGTAAACCTAGGCCCTTTATGGCTATTCTATTGGCGCTCGTTTCAAACCCTTCTCCAGCACACATCGCTTCCCAGGGAGTCGGTGCTAGCCCAGGTAGAAGCATATCGCTCCGCGGAGCACTGACATCGTTAATTCCTATAAAGCCTTCTCCAGGCTCATTCATGGAACCAAATCCAACCACATTATCATAAGAAGCAATTCGCTTGGCGAGCACAGCAAAAGCTTCGAAATAATGTTCCTGAAGATATTCCTGGATTGGCCTTCCTTCAGCAGTAATACCAGGCGCATAATCATTACCTGCAAAGAACAGAGTAAACATCGTAGCGCAGCCAAGCCGTAGATGATTGGAAAACCATTGCATTTCGGGGTATAGCGCTCCCATCTCTTGATGAAGAAGTGCAGCGCCGCTCTCATGAAGCTTGGATGGATCGAAGCCCACGGCTTCTAGCGTCCACATTGGAGCTCCATCTCCTCCTGTCCAACGCGACCACACATCCTGATGCGGATCTATGAAGAGGGATATTCCATGTCGAGCAGCAGCTTCCACTATACCTTCCAGATAGTCTAGATATTCAATATCATAGATACCTGGTCCAACATGCTCGATGGCTTCCCAGGTTACCACTAGACGAAGAAACTTTTGGCCCCAGCTTGCAAGTCTTGAAAAATGCTCATCTGCTTCTTCAAGCGGAAAAGGTCGACTAACAAAGGAGACATCCGCGCCATTATAGAATCCTTCCCTAAGATGAGTTCGCCCATCCGGCGCTGTTGGCACTTTATTGCTTCCTCCGAGGTTCACGCCGCGCAGGATAAGCCAGCGCCCTTTATCGTCAATAAAATGTCCATTCGATACGCTTATTATTGACATTAGGCCTTTCCCCTCAGTCTTATCTGTATAATCAATATTAGAATACGCTTATTATTGGGGCACTACAAGCTACTAATCATGATTTTTCTCTTTACAACTCAAAATGCACGTTCTACAATGGAAGCAAGCAAACCTGAGAAAAAGGAGGTATGCATGAAAAAGATTCTCTGTGTATCGTTCGTAGCCATGGTGCTGCTGTTTGGCGCAACAGCCCAGGTCAAGAACGGCGCCTATGCGGACAAGGTTATCTATGATGTGAAAATGGATCAGACCATTGCCATCAAAGATACCGCCGAAGGGAAAACTGATGTTTTCTTTACGGGTCTTGACGGAAAGACCTATAAAGGCATCCAACCGGCTGATCTGGAAAGACTTTCCACCTACGCAGTGCCATCCGGAAGTTGGTCTCTTCTCCTGAACAACATTCCAAACAAAGCGCCCTATACATTCCAGACCAAAGACGGTCGGACAGTCTTCAACCCACTAGCGATTCAGGAAGTCCGATACGCAATCAATTGGCTCATCGACCGTAAAAAGATCGTGGATGAGATTCTGCTTGGTGCTGGAGAGCCAATGATCACAGCCCAGACACCCGGACAGCCTGGAACCTATCGCTTCAATCTCGTGCCTGCCAAGCTAGGCATGACGGTGCGCGGCGATGAGAAAAAAGCCCTGGCAGATATCGAGGCCGCATTGAAAGCAGCAGCCGACCTACCTGAAAACAAAGGTAAGCTCGTAAAGTCCGGCCAGTGGTGGACCTATAATAAGGAACCCATCACCGTAAAATTTATAATCCGTGTTGACGATCCAACAGGTCGACTTCTCGAAGGTCGATATATCGCTGACCAAATAGAGAAAGCTGGAATCAAGGTAGAGCGCCTCGAATATGACCGCTCAAAGGCTAGCAACCTTGCATATAGCAGCGATCCAGCAGACTGGCAGTGGTCTATGTATACCGAGGGTTGGGGAGCCGGAGCTACCCGCGCATGGTGGGATGTAACCATTAGCCAGATGTATTCACCCTACTATGGATATATGCCGGGCGGAATGACCGAAGGCTTCTGGAACTACGAGAATAAAGAAATCGATCGTATTGCTCAGAAGAACATAAATGGATGGTTCCTTACAGCCGATGAGTATTGGAATGATAACATCAAGGTACAAGAAATGGCTTTGAAGGAAGCCGTGCGTATCTATGTATGCAGCCAGGTCCAATACTACGTGGCCAATAAAGCTCGTTTCAATTCGCGTATGCTCTATGGCCTAGGCGATGGTCTAAACAACTGGTCGGTGCGATCTGCGGATGTAAAGCCTAACGAAAAAGGCGAAAAGATTCTAAAGATCACGCAGTACTCGGCTCGTGGCGGACTCTTCATGAGCTCATGGGACCCAGTGGGTGTCGATGGTTTCTCGGATGTCTACTCCGCAGCCATCATCGAAGCTTGTACAGATCCCTCGACCTTCGAGTCTCCTAATGCGGCCAAAGATACGCCTCTTCGCGTAAAATACGATCTCAAGAATGTCGAGACCAAGATTGCCGCCGGCAAAGAAGGCGAGCCCCCCGTTGGCCTGATTCCTGTCGACAAGGCCGCAGTAATCTTCAATTCCAAGACAAAGAAGTGGGAGAGTGGAGTCGAATATAAGGATGTAACAGGCGAAGGAACATACGATTACGTTAAAAACAACGATCTGAAATCCTACAGCAAGCTTGCTAACCAGCAGTATATTTATGGCAAATGGCACAGCGGGCAGCCCATAACAGTCGCTGATATTATGTATGCGACTGCCTTTGCCTACGAGTGGGCTAACAAGGATAGCGAGGACGACAAGTACTACGATGCAGCTTATGCGTCACAATATCAAGCCTATTTGCCGGTTTCCAAAGGTACTGTGCTCAATAAGGATGGCAGCTTTACAACCTATTTCGATTTCAACTGGCCGATGGATCTAGACCGTGTAGCAGCAACTGGTGCGGTAAGCCCCAAGGCCGGTAACCCCGGACGCCAAACTCTAGTCTCATGGGAGATCTACGAAGCTTTAGCCAAGATCGTCGCAGAGGGCGCAAAGTCTGGAACACAGTATTCTTTCTCGAATGATCCTTCAATGACGGAAGTCGATATCATCAATCCCAAGTGTGTCGCGGATATCAAGGCAAAACTGCAGGACTTCGTCGCTGCCAAGTATGTTCCTGACTGCATCAAGCAGTGGATTACCCCGGAGCAGGCTGTTGCTCGCTATAATGCAGCCATAAAATTCATCGATACCTATGGCAATGCCTACATATCCAATGGTCCATTCTTCTTGAGCAAGGTAGATTTCAATACCAACTATGTTGAGCTTTCTGCTTTCAGGGATTATCCATACAAAGCGGATTATTTCCCGAAATTGTTCCGCACGACCATTACCCGCATCGATGATGTGAAAGTACCGGCAACTGCGGCGCGCAACGCCGATGCGAAGATAGACATCCAAGTTTCTGCGGTGACCTATCCAGACGATACGGCCAAAGCGGCAGATAACAAGGCAAAGGTAACGGTTTCTTTGATAAAGGCAGATAATACCGAGACGGTGTACACCGCTAAGTATGTCAAAGCAGGTACTTTCCAGGCTGTGATTCCTGCTAAAGACCTGGGTGCTCTCAAATCAGGCTCCTACACTATAGTAGTGCAGTCTGTTTTCAGTACAGAAGCACCAGCAGTCCAGGCTACTTCGCTTGTAGTCTTCTGATTTGAATCAAGGGAGGGGTGCTGTCTCTAAGAGGCGGCACCCTCCTTCTTTTATAAAATGCTTTTTTAATGTAATAATCGAAGTGCAATTTTCTCAAGGAATCACAAAGAAACAGGTGGTTTTATGTATAAGTGGTTTGCCGTCAAGCGAGTGCTAAAAGGCATTTTTACTTATGTTATAATCATTTTTATAATGTCTGTCCTTTTCAACACGGTCAATGAACAGACAATGCGCTCAAGCATCGAAGAGCAAGTACGGGCTGAAACCATGCGCCTCAAAAACATGCAGCCGTCTGCTCTCCAGCATTTTCAAGAGCAGCGACGCCAAGAGCTAATTAGGCTCTATAGGCTGGATCGGCCGCTAATGGAGCGAATACTTTTTCGCACTTGGAACACCATCACCTTCAATTTTGGAAAATCGACTATCATCAAATCCTCTCGTGGCGATAGAGAGGTGCTGTCCATAGTAGGAGAAGCGATTCCTCGCTCACTAATACTCTTTACAGTGGCTATGGCTATTGAAATCGTGGTCGGCATTATTCTTGGACTTAAGAAAGCTCAGAAACCTGGTAGTTCGCTCGATAAAAGTACGAGCCTTATCACCATGATAGTCTATGGCATGCCGACATTCTGGCTTGCGATGATTCTTATCATGTTTTTTGTCTATCAGCTGAAGATATTTCCTTCGGGGGGCATGCACACTGTGCCACCCCCACAAGGGATAATGTATTATATAGATTTTTTGTGGCACATGACTCTGCCGCTTTTGACCTTGCTTCTCATTGGGTTCTGGGGGATAGCATTTGTGGTTAGGAATATCGTGCTGAGTATTCTTCAGGAGGATTACATTATGGCAGCTCGTGCCCGAGGGATCCCCGAAAATAAGGTGCTTTTTGGGCACACCCTGCGCACCGCAGCGCCTCCCCTCATCACAATGTCAGTGTTGTCTTTGCTTGCCTCGATTGGAGGAGCAATCATCTTCGAAGGCATTTTTTCCTGGCCAGGATTGGGGAATCTATACTGGATAGCGGTGCAGCAGAATGATATCCCCGTTCTAATGGGAGACCTTGCTATAACAGTGGGCTTATACCAGGTAGGGCTTATATTGCTGGATCTCACCTATGGCTTTATGGATCCGCGCATCAAGGTGGGAGGTAAGGCATGAAATTTGCTGATTTCAAGTACCGACTTTCAGAGTTCTGGTCCGAATTTAAAAAAGAACGTTCTGGCCTTGTTGGGCTTGCGATTTTGGTTATTTCGATACTCATAGTAATCTTCGAGCCTTTCATTCTGCCTTGGAAAGAAGCGAATACCAAATGGCGGAGCATAGACTACTGGCAGGATAACTCGGCAGGTGCGCCTCCTTCATGGACTAACTTTTTCTCAAAGCAGAAGGCTGCAGTCACCGTTCGTCTAGAGAATCCCGAGGATGAAATAATCGAAATGGATGGAGGCATCAAACTTGCCAGCTATACCTTCGATTATGACTATAGTGCAGATAAAGCTCCCCTCGATGTCATATTCCACATGGTAGGACATGGGGATCTACCAGTTCAAGTTGCGGTAGAACGGCCCGATGGCCAGATCATCGAGCTTGCCCAGCGTTTCGAGCAAGGCCTAAGTGGTCAAGATATCCGAATCTCCTTGGACAATGATGGCAGAGAATCGGTGTTCACTTTCATCAAAAGTCATGAAAGCGAAGAAGCTCTCGAAGCATATTCCAGCAAGAGTTTTAAGACCTGCAACATAGTGTTCAATCAGACGAGAGAAGGCATGGCAACCGAATTCAAGCCTCTTAAGGGAACCTATAAGTTTATTGTGCGAGCCTTGCTGCTTGTTCCTGGATATTCTGAGATCGAAGATCCATATACTGTCGTGACAGGTTCTGTTTCAGGATTATTAGGAACCGATGATTCAAAGCGCGACATCTTCTCTGGGCTTGTGGCTGGTCTCAAGTGGGCGCTTATAATTGGGCTTTTGACCTCTGCGATCTCAGTGTTGATTGGAGTAATGTATGGCATCATCTCGGCTTACTTCGGAGGTAAGGTAGATTCGGTAATGCAATTCATATATCAGATTGTGAATTCAATACCAATTCTGCCAGTTCTTATTGTGGTATCAGCTATTTTCAAACCAAGTATATATATGTTGATTACCGCGATGGTGCTCTTTTTCTGGACCGGCTCCGTGATGACAGTCAGATCCATGGCTCTTCAGATCAAGGAGGAGACATATATCGAGGCTGCCAAAGCACTCGGTGCTAAGCATTCTAGAATCATCTTCAAGCATATGGTGCCGCTTTTGATTCCATACAGCTTTGCATCCATGGCCTTGTCCGTACCGAGTGCGATAGTCTATGAATCTTCGGTGAGTCTATTGGGCCTCGGAGACGCAACTATTGTCACCTGGGGTCAGATTCTACACGATGCAATGCAAGGGGCAGCAATCCTCAAAGGTATCTGGTGGTGGGTGCTGCCGCCAGGACTTCTAATAGCTATTATGGGAATGACCTTTGCATTCCTAGGCTTCTCGATGGACAAGATACTCCATCCAAAACTAAAGACAAGGTAACCTCGATGAACAGCTTGCTGAAAATTGAAAACCTTCAGATGTATTACTTTACTTCGAAAGGCGCTGTGCGCGCCATCGATGGGATAGATTTAGAACTCTTTCCGGGCGAGAGCATAGGACTTGTGGGCGAGTCGGGCTGTGGTAAGACAAGCCTTGGCACTTCTATATTGCGCATGCCAACTCCACCGGGTCGTTATGTGGAAGGTAAGATATTCGTAGACGGAATAGATGTGATTCCACTTTCCGAGAAGCAAGTTCGTAAAGACATACGCTGGCAAAAAATATCGATGGTCTTCCAGGGAGCAATGAACTGTCTCACGCCTGTTTATACAATAGGCCACCAAATGATGGAGACTCTGGTTGAACATCAGGATATGGCTCGCTCCGATGCCGAAGAGTTAATGAAGGAATACCTAGGGTATGTGGGCTTGCCTCCAGAGATATTGCAGCGCTATCCACACGAGCTTTCGGGAGGCATGAAGCAGCGAGCGGTAATCGCCACCGCTCTCTTTCTCAAACCTCAGATCGTCATTCTCGATGAACCTACAACAGCATTAGATGTCATTGTTCAGGCACAGATCATCAATCTGCTCAAAAAACTCAAGCAGCAATTCAACCTCTCGTTTTTGTTTATTACACATGACCTTGCGCTTGAAGCTGAGATATCGGATCGCATCTGTGTAATGTACGCTGGCAAGATCGTCGAATTAGGCACGAATGAGCAAATCTATGGCAAACAGGGACCATCTCATCCCTACACAGAGCGACTTCTGGCGGCTACTCCAAGGCTTTTCAAGAAAGTAGAGGAGCTTCATTTTATTCCTGGCACGCCGCCTGATCTTATTGCGCCACCAAAAGGCTGCCGATTCAGTCCTCGCTGCAATAAGGCTTTCGATCGCTGTTTCGAGGAAGAGCCACCCTTGGTTGAAATAGAGCCAGGCCATAAGGCCGCATGTTGGCTCTTTCATTGAGAAACCGGAAAGCCAGAGAGGAGAAAATACATGGCGGATGTAATACTGAGTGTCAAAAACCTCAAGAAATATTTCGAACCACATCAAGGATTTGCCGAGTCGATCATAGGTGGTGGGCAGAAGAAGAAAATCAAGGCAGTCGATGATGTTTCTTTTGATATAAAGCGCGGCG
>ERZ724524.131-NODE-131-length-46162-cov-6.916715_pt1 | contig 46162 bp, 57 predicted proteins | sample MGYA00376057_ERZ724524 | MGnify/ENA primary metagenome ERZ724524 (study PRJEB28724, sample SAMN07190888) | wastewater metagenome | isolation source: influent of sewage treatment plant in Hong Hong | place: USA: Christiansburg, Virginia | collected 2016-03-01 ...
CCAAACAGGCCGCTATCAAACAGAACACTACTGTTTTGATAGCTGCTTTCGCTTGATGGATAAGCGCTGAAGGCCTATTTGGCTTGAAATTTCAGCGCCTATCCAAGGCTTAGGGCGCACACAGGGTGCGCCTGTGCCGCGCTCTATAATCCACGCCTTCGCGGGTGTAGTTCAATGGTAGAACGTTGTTTTCCTATAGAAGTTTGAATTAATCGTGGAAAACTATACAAAAAACTACACCCATTCTATCGATTGAGAGCCATTCCGCGTCATCGCCAGATTCGTTTTGGCTGTGCGAACGATTCAATCCAGCGGGAGACCGACATCGCGTGCAATCGCGGCTAGCAGCCTCTCGTGCTTTTCCTTTTCTGCCGCGATGTCGTTCATCGCCTCTGCCAGTTTCCGATTCAGCGTCTTGACTGATTCCTCAGAAAAGTCTTCGTCTCGGTCTTCCGGCAGGCTTACTTTTAGAACGGTGTCTTCCCCTGTGATTATCAGATTGCCGTACTCAATTCGCTCCAACAGATCGGGCGAAACCTGTTCGTCGACGTTGAATGCTATCTGCGTCTTGCCAGTTGTCTCGGCTCGGTTGATTGAAACCAACTTCATGAAAACTCCTTTGAAAGGAATGTGGAAGGTTGGATCATAATACTGTATGCTTTCACAGTGCTTTGCGAACTCATCGAACTCCGCTGCTCCGGTCTGCGGCTGCGCCAAAGCGAGTGGCCTGAGCCCCTCGTGGGTGAGCTGCGGATGGACTACTTTGATGGGCGACACAACAGCAGTCGCCGCACCCTGCGCAGGTTGACCCTGTGGCACATGAACGGGGGAACGACCCCAAGGCCGGGCGTGCCGTTGAATGACCCCGAGCTTGTGGATGTTGTAGACGGCGCAATGCTGTTTCGTGGGCATGTGCTTGAGCCGCGCGAGGGCCGCATTTATGAGCACGAACAAATGTGGCTCGTGCGGCCGCGCAATTCGCTCAGCGGGCCGCTGCTGAAAGATTTTGACGCAGCACGCCACGCCAATCGTTTTCCAGAAGCGGGCAGAGGAGCAGGAATCTCTCCAGGCAGCTATCCTGCCTGAATGTGCAACCGCTACACCCCGCCGGATCTGGCTGATATTGGGCGCGAGTGGGCCATCGGCAGGCAGAACCCGCAGCGCTGGTGGGACGATGTGCTGTTCCCACGTGGAACGGGGCCATTCATTCGCCGGGCGCGCGAGGACGCCGGCTACGCGCGTGAATTGGTGGTGGGGCAATGGAGCTTGATTCCTTGGTTTGCCAAGGAACCGCGCCTCAAATACCCCACCAACAACGCGCGATCAGAAGAACTCGAAGCGAAGGCCAGTTACAAGCACCCCTGGGCGCGCGGGCAGCGCTGCATCATTCCTGCAGCGGATTTTGATGAGCCGAACTGGGAGAGCGGTAAGAACGTATGGTGGCGGTTTCGCCGGGCAGACGGCGCTCCGTGGGGCCTGGCTGGCCTGTGGGCGACGTGGACCGACAGGGCTACGGGTGAGGTGCACGAGAGCTACACGATGCTAACGATCAACGCAGACGCGCACCCGCTGATGCGGCGCATGCACAAGCCCGACCCCAAGCTGCCCGCCGACAAGCAGGACAAGCGAAGCGTCATCCCGATCGATGCCTCAGAAGTCGATCAGTGGCTGGAGGGGACGGCCCAGGACGCCAAGGCTCTGATGCGGTTGGTGCCGGTAGAGATTTTTAGTGCCACGCCCATCTAACCAGTGCATCAGTGATCTCAAGAATCCTAACGATCTGATCTGCTGTACCGATTCTGGGCTCCCCCTTACTGCGGGCAGGCCGCCCTTGCGGTGCGAAAGGCCTCAAGATCTTTTGTTGCGGCGCTGAAATGCACTGCGGCCAATTCGTCACCGAGCTTTAGCTCGTTGCGCATGAAAACGAGGAACCCTTCGATGGTGCCCCCCATGTGCTGCACCAAGTGCCCTTTGGCCTGATCCATGCAGGGCGATACTGTGAGTTGCTCGGCCTCTCGCCGCAGGCCTTGCATGGCGGTCACGGGCCCGCTCAATGCAATGCGGCTGGTGGTGCCCGCCACCTTGACAGTGTCTTGCCATCGGCCAATCAAGGCATCAAGAGACTTGTTTGTGGCTGTGAGCGCATCACTTTGCTGCTTCGCTTCAGCCAAGCGTTTTTCAAGCTGCGAGCGCTCTTGCTCGCGGCGGCTCACTTCGGCGGCCTTCTCAACGGCAGCCTGCTGTTGGGCAGCTTCCTGTTTAGCAACCCGCTTTTTTTCCTGCTTGTACCCGTTGTATTGCCAAGCGCCCACCACGCCTGCGATAAGCACCAAAAGAATCACCCACACCGAACCACGTTCCCGTTGTGCCATTCGTCTTCCCCCCTTTTTTATTGCAGTCTACTGCCACAGGCCGGGCGGGATCGGTGAAATCACTGCATCTTTACAGGGGACATCAACGCGCGGTCAGCGTCGATCACGCCGCGCAGCAGCACTACTTCGGCGTCGCGCCGGTCAACAACACTTCTGAGGTCTCCGACCACTGCAACGCCCTCGACAAGCTGCGCGTCGAAGGCTGCAAGTCGATTTGCCGCACCGCTGCAGGCAGTGGCGTTGGCTTGGGCCATCGCGCGGTAGGTAGCGGCTCGGCGCTCGGCGTCTGTGCGCAGGCGGTCAGAGCGAGCGAGATCAGCGCGAACAAGAGCGTCGCGCGTGGATTGGGTCGCTGTGTAGGCATCAGATACCTCCTGAGTTTTCTTGGAGTGGGTGGATTCTTTTGCGCCGGCGTCTTGCTCAATCTGCAGCGCTGCTGTTGTGCGCTTGGTAGCGGCCTGCGCCGTGGTGGTCTTAAGACGCTCGTGCGCGATCTGCTCGGTGTGTAAACGCCAGGCCTGCCCAAACAACAGCACGCCTAGCACCAGCGCAATAGCCTGGAACGCATAGGCTCGAATGTTGGCCAGCATGCCTACACCCCCAGCCACTGCGCATAGCGCCACCTGCGCGGCTCAAGCGGCACCGTGGCGCGCACGTGGGCGCGGTTGATGTCGTAGGCGCTGGCCCCGTAGCCCTGCCACGCCGTGCGGCTCTTGTTGCTGTGCAGCTCGACGTGGCCGAACCACTGATCGGGGTCGCAGCCTTTGGTCAGTGCGCACAGCTTGCGCTCCTGCTGCACGCCTCCAAGGCCGCCGTTGTAGGCGGCATCACAGAACGCCAGGCGGGCCATTTCACCGGGAACCTTCAGGCGCTCGAAGCGGGCGTGGCAGTCACGCAGCTTCACCAGGACGGCGCGCACACCAAGGTCGGCGCGCAGGTACACGGTGTCCCAGTTCATCTCTTGCAGCTCGGCGGGCGCCATGCTGCGCACTTCGGTCAGGGCATCAAAGCGCAGCACGCCGGTGTTGCTCCAAGCGCGGGTGGTCTGCCCCAGGCCCGCGCCTTCTTCGCGCGATGTTTTTAGACGCGCTGCAGTGGTCCAACACGTTCGGCTTTTAAGCGTCACGCAGCTTTCCTTCTCGATCAGCGCGCCGATGTAGCTGCGCCGTGGCACGGCTGGCCAGTGGGCATCGATCTCTTGCACCACGAGCGGCGCGAGCAGACGCGCGTTGGCTGGCACGGGCTGCGCTCGGGCGAAGCCCGTAAACGCTAGCACCAGCACCGCAGACACCAAGCACAGGCCCAGGAACGCCAGCCCCGCGCCAATCGGGTGCTCCATGGCTTTCAGCCACGCCCTGCGCCCGTGGGCATAGTCAAACAGGGCTTTGCGCGCGCTGTGCGCCAGTGCTACGCACAGGGCGGTCCAGGACAACCAGAGCAACTTCACGAGTGGCTCGCGCCACCCGTCAGGGCCGAAGCTGTTGGCTGCGATGACTGCGAGCGGCAGGGCCAGCACGGCCCACCAGCGCCAGCGTTTCAGGGGGTTCATGGGGTTTCCTTTCAACGGTTGCGGGCAACAAAAAGCCCGCCGGTGTTGCCACTGGCGGGCGCTTCAAAAACGTGGTCTTCTATCGGCCGAATAGCGCCTTGAACAGCGCCGCGAGCGCTCCCCAGCCACCAAGCGCATACACGACACCGCCCAGCATGAAAAACAGACTGAGCTTGCGCACCAACCCCCACAGACCACCGAGCACAAAGCGGCCCGCATGGTGGCTCGCCTGCTTTTGCAAGACCACCAGGCCAGCACTCCAGAACGCGGCGGCCGTGTCTTCGGTCATCGCGCTCTTGATGCCCTGCCCCACGGCCGCTGCAATGCGTGACTCCAGGTATTCGATGGTTTCGTCGGTCAGGCGAACCTCGGCTGGCCCGCTGTTTTTCCGGCGCTCGGAATTCTCTTGTGTGGCCATGGTCAGATCTCAATCGGAACAACAGACAGGCCCGGCGCTTCGCCCTCGATCACGCCGTCGCGCACAAACACCTGGTCATCCACTGCGGCGCTGCCGCGCGCCTGCAAGATGCCGCCACCAGGCAACTGCACGGTGCACTGCGAGCCGCTTACTGCAATAACGGTGCCGATCTGCAAAGGCCGGGCGGGCAGCAGGTCAAGAAACTGGCGAAAAATGTTTGCCATATTGATTACTCCGGGTGCGTTTCAATAGCGAGCACTTGGCGCAGCGTGGGCCGGCTCCACTCGATCTGCGTGCCGCGCACCAGGCCAAGCGTTGGAACGCCGTTGTCGACGTAGCGCACCAGCGCGCCCGGCTTGATGACGCCGGTTTCTTCCAGTACTGGCAAGCGCAGGCTCAGGCGCGCCTGGCGGCCGGTGTCGCTCAACTCGGCAATGCCACGCTGGCGGGCCGCGTCTGCGTGGGTGATGAGCGGGTGCGTCACCATGGGGGCCAGCACGCCGCCGGCTGTGCCGGCGCGGGTGACGGGGGCGATTGGCATGCCATCGGTGGTGCCGCTCACATAAACGCGGTTGTAGCCAGGCTTTTGCACCCACTCGGTGCCCTCGACTCCGATCACCGATGCGGGCAGCTCGTAATCTGGCGTCAGGCTGGCCCAGTCCCATGGGGCGGCCGGGTAGCGCGGCAGGATGCGCAGGGTTTGCGCGGTGTCGTGCGGCTGCACGTAGCCGCCGGCGGCGCCGGCAATGTCGAGGATGGCGGCGATGTAGGGGCCTTGCAGCGCCCAGATGTTGCCAGGCACCAGCCAGTCGGTCAGGCCCCAATCCACGTCCCAACCTATGCCCACGCCGTTGATCGTCAGCACGTCGCCCATGAGCTGCTGGGCGGTGCGGCTGGCCGAATTGCCATGGTTCAGCGTGGGCGCATAGGGCGCATCCAAAACGGCCGCCCTGCCCCGCCCTTGCACGCTGATGCGGGTGCTGGCAAATTGCCGCTGGCGGGCGTAGCTCTCGCAGGCCAGGCGGTAGGGCGATCCGTTCACGGTTGCCAGCACTTCCACCGGATTTCCACCGGGGCCGGGCGTGATGAGGGGCAAGGCATCGGCGTGCAGGGTGGCTTGCCACTGCCAGGTCCACGAATCGACGTCGAGCGACATGCTGAACGCGGCGCAGGGAATCAAAGCGCCGTCGCTTGCGCGGGTCAGCGTAAGTGTGTTGACTGTCACGTAAACGCTCCTGATTGGCACGACGACGGTGCCCGGCTGTGGGTCACCCCCATGGCGCTCGCAATAAAACCGAAGCGATGGCAAGACCCCCGCCAGGCCCGCATCTGAAAACACAAGCCGCACCGGCAGGCCCGGCACATAGCACGCGTCCGGTATTGGTGGCTGCACCGGGCGCACCCAGCGGCCCGGTCGTGGCGGCCAGGCCTCCTGGTAGCGGGCTTGCCGTGCCGTGCGCACCGGCAGGCCGTTGGTGCCCGAATCGCGGATGGCGCGGCGCAGGGGCCAGGCGTTGGTAAATGCTTCATGCACCCAGCGTCGGCAGGCGCGGTCCGCGTCCTGGTAGCTCTGGCGTGTCGGCGCATGGCTCAGGGGAATGGCCGCACTCCAGCCGGTGCGGGCACCTGCACGCAGCCTGATTGCGTCTTCCCACAGGCTGTGCAAGCGGGCCGCCCGCAAGGGCTGTGCCGCATGCCACCCGGTTTCAACGAGTAGGCGCGCGGCGCGGCCCGCGTCGGCCCAGCGGGGGGTGATGCCCGCGCTGGTGGGCTGCGCCACCTGCCAGTTGGGCCGCTGCAGCAGCGCCAGTGCCTGCGCGCGTTGGTAGCGCGCTGTAAATGCTTTTGGCTCAGCCTTGGCGCCTTGCCACGCAGCGTGTGCAGCCCCTACCGTCGGGCGCTGGGTGTCGGATGCGTACCGCAATCCCACGGCCCCGCTCAAGGCGGTTACCACGGCCAGGGCACTTAGACGCGTGCCCACAATGATGGGAACGCTGCCCTGCAGGCTTGTGACCGCTGCGGCCAGAGTGAGCGTGGCGTCGCCCGTGGGCGGCGGGGCATCGTCTTCGTCCCCAAAGCGCAGGCGCACAGGCAGGGTGGTACTGCTCGGCCCGGTAAAGCGCAGCGTCGTCGTGGCCATGCCTACCCCAGCGCCACGACGCCCAGAAACACGCGTGCCCCTGCGTACAGGGCTGTCCCCGTGGCGCCCGAGACTTTGAAGGGTCCGCTGCCCGCTGAATCGGTCACATTGCCGTCACCCGCAACATCGCCCGCGGCGTTGATAAGCCGCCCCCAGGCGGCATCGCCCGATAGCGCAATCAGCGCTCCGTCAGCGTCTGCCGGCAGCAGCGTGAGCGCGCCGGCCGCTACGGTTCCGCAGGGCTTGGCCAGGGTCACAACCGCCAAAGGAGTGGCCGCCTCAGCACCCCCCAGCGATGGACGCGTGGTGTCGTAAATCTCGATGCTGCAGTGGCCGGCACCAGTGTCCAACCAGGTCAACAGCGCCGTGAGCATGGCCTCGCGCGCGGGGGTCACCAAATCGAGCGTGCTCATGAGGGGTACACCTCTGGCTTGATGCGGTCCGCGATCACAGCCCGCATGCCGCTGTCGGGGTAAATCGCGGTCAGCGTGTAGAGAAAGTTTTCGTCAACGTTGTGGAACGTGCCTGCACCCGTCACTGGGTCGCTCCATTGCTCTTGGATGACGCGGCCGTCGATGTCGCGCTCCAAGCGCACCCTGGCCCATTGGGGCGTGTAGGTCTTGGGCGTGGTCGCGGGCAGAACCTCGCGCTCAATGATGTAGGGCACGAAGCCCGCGCCGCCTGCGATCGTCACATCCACCGCGTCGACCAGTTCCGAGAAGTCGCGCACGGCGGGGGCCGGAACCAGGATGCCGGTTTTGGTGGCCGAAATGAAATACGGTACCGCATAGGCATTCCACTCGGTGTATTCGGGGCTTGGGCCGCTGCCCGTGGCGAGGCTCCCGCCGCGCAGCAGCAACGCACTGGGCCAGCGGCTGGCGGTGGTGCGGGCGCCGAGCACAATGCCGTCAATAGCCTGGGGCGTTGCGAACTCCCAGCTCAGCACCACCTCGGCGCCGCCGGTCGCCCAGTAGCAGCCGCCGGCTGTGTTGTTGTCCTTGATGTTGGCGAGCGCCCCCGAGGGCGCAGCACTGGCGGTGAGCGTGGCGGCGGCGTCCACACGCGTGGCCCCGCTATAGAGGTGGAATTCCGACAGCTCCAGTGTGTCCGGCGTGCTCGCCGTCATGCACAGGGCCTGCCAGTATTTGTGTGCTGACATGGGTCAGGGCCTCCAGGGGCCGGTGAGGTCCAGTAGCGCCGCACGCACGCCTGTTACCGTATTGCCGTTCGCGCCGATGGGGGCATACATATAGGCCCGCTGCGGCCCGGCGCCGCCAACAATGCCGAACTTTTGGATGCCCAGGAGTTCAGCATAGACCCCGGCCGAACGCAGCAAGCCCGGCAGACGTGCGCGGCGAAATTGATAGTTGTCGTCTTGCCAGTACACGGGGGCTGCAGAGATAGCCCCGGTCGAGGGATTGGGAAAAGTGGGCGCTCCGGAGGTCTCGCTTGTAAGGGCGAGTACGAGGCCGCGCATAGACGAGCCCACCCCGGTGCGCGCGCGAGGCACTGCCACGGTTGCGCCTGTGGAGCCATTGAGTAAATACTCTGCCCCGTGGCTTACAACGTCGGTATCCAGGCCTCCCCCCATCAATGTCGCGAAGGGGTCGCCAGCTCCTGATTCGGGCACCATGTCGCCAAAGGGCATGAGCAGGGCAGCACCATATTCGGGGTAACCTGGGGAACTCTCCGTCAGCGTGAAGATGTAGAGCATCCGCCCATCCGAAGCGAACGCCCAAGGCACCGGGTCGGAGCCCGATGTCATGCTCGTTTTTCCCCAGTAATAGCCGCCGCTGACCTGCGCAGACGACGGAAACAGCCCTGTGCCGGTGCTGATCGCTGTCATGTTCTCGTAGCCAACAGCGCGCGCGTAGCCCGCCGTGGTGTCGTTGACGCGCAGGAATTGCCCGTGGGCCGCAGGGCTTGCGCTCTTGTACACCGCGAGGTTTGTGCCAGAGAAAGGCTTTGCCCAGCCCGCTGCGGCCATCTTCACTGTGATCGTGCCTGCTGCGGTGCCGTCGGCCAGCGTGGTGGCCCACTTGATCTTGTTGGCCGACACCGACGTGATTTTTTGTTCGCCGTTCAGCCCCGCCAGGGTGCCGGTGACCCCAGCCACCAGCACCACGGCGTGCGGTGCGGCGGCGTGGTCCGTGGCGAACGTGGCGGTGGCAAAGCCGCCCGACACCACCACGCTGGTGGCCGTCTGCAGGCCCCAGCCGTCCACGAGCAGTGCGTCCAGCAAGGCAATGAGGCTGCCGGCCGCGCGGGTGAGCACAGGCGCCCCCGGCATGGTCCAGCGCGCCCATTTGACTTCGGTATTTACAGGGGATGTCATTGGGTTTGGTCCTCAATTCAGGGGCGATCCACGTCGCCGCGCCCGAGCAGTGCGAAGTGGTAGTTCATGCCCGCCTCGGGGCCTTGCGCTATCGTCTGCACCAGCGGCACCGAGCGCAGCGCGCCGACGGTGTTGATGCGTAGGACGTTGCCAGGCACCCAGCCACTGCCCCACCCCGCCGCGCGGATCGTGAAATACGGACTGCCGGTGTTGGGGTTGATGGGCGAGCAGTCGGCATTGATGCTGCCGGTGCCAATCACGCCGACGTGCTCGCCGACGATGCGAAACGCTGTCGAGCTGGTGAACTGCAGCGCCCAGCGCTCGGTGATGGCGCCGTCGTTGGTGACCTCAATGGGGGTCAATGTGTCGTTGTAGGTGCCCGTGGCTGCGTCGCCATCCACCACGTCGGCCCAACTGATGCCGTCCCACGTGTACTGGTCAAACTGCAGCGAAACGCGGGCAAACATATCGCCGAGCAGCAAGGCGCTGGAAAAATAGGAGCCTGGCACCGGGTAGTCGTGGGTCAGCGCGCGCGTGAGGCGGATCGAGCCGCTGATCTGGGCGTCGGCCACCAGCGCCATGTCCTCAATGCGGTGTTCGACGGTGACTGGCTGGCTGTAGCCGGTCACATCGGTAAAGCTAACCGTTCCCGCTTCAAGGTCAGACGTGAAACCACTGGTGATCTGCAAACCGTCGTCCCCGACCACGGCCACGCGCGAGAGTCGCACGCGGGCGCAGTCGATGGTCTGCCCGTTGGATACGGTTTGCGGCCCCACTTTGCCGGTGTGCCCGATCACCCCCACGTAGCCGGTGCGAACCACCGGCACCTTGCCATCGCTGGGCAGACGCACCGAGTTGATACCCGTGATGCTGGCATCCAGCGGGATATAGCTGTAAGCCACGGCGTTGTACCGCAGCGTGCTGGCGCGCGCGGTGTCGACGTTGACTACACCAACGCCGGCGATGCCCATATACGACAGGTCCGCCGTGCCCAGTGCGGTGGCCGAGGGATTGCAAAAGACCAATTCGACCACGCCGAATTCGGCATTGACGACGCCTTTGACTCGCGTGCTGTTGATCTTGCCGTCCACGTCGGCCACTACGTTGATGGGTGTGCCGTCTTCCATCTCGCCAATCACCGAGATGCTACCGGGCCGCAAGGGCGCGGAAGCAGTGCGGAACAGCACCCGCGTGTTGGCAGAGAGGTCTTCTGCCCCAGTGGCCGGTGGCGCCTGAACGGCACGCCAGTCTGTCAGCACATTGGCTGCGCCGGCAGCCCAGGTGTTGAGAGTGACCGTCCCCATGGCCGCACCAACGGTGCCCACGGGTGTGCCTGCCCCGGTGGCGGGGTTGATGTCGGTGACCAGCGTCCCTGTGTTCGTCCCCACGTAACGCCGACCATCGAGCGCAAACGAGATGCCCTGCAGGGTGTAGCTCTCAGCCAGGTGGGCCGCGCGGGTCATGAATTTGTCGACCATCACGCTGAACGGATCGATGGTGCTTGTGGACGCGCTACCGGGCGTGTAAACCACGATGCTCGGCCCCCAAAAGGTCGCACTTTCGTCGGCCACAAAGCCGGCACCCGGAATGCTCTCCAGCGTGCCGAGCACCAACACAAACGCCCCGTCAGCGCCGACCGCAGCAACCAATTGCCCACCCCAGCGCGTCAGCAACGAGGTGTCAAACAAAGCGGAGTCAAGGGCCAGGGCCCCCGTGGCGTAGTTCACGGTTCCGACAATCTGGCCCTCGGCGAGCAAGTTGCCCGCTCCGTCGTCGGTCACGTTCGATGTCATCGAGATCGCGCCTGCCGAGGCGCTTCCAGCGGAACTCAGCATGTTGTACATCCGAGCGTCAGCCGGCAGCCCCGTGGCGTGGCCGTCTGCTCGGATGAACAGCGGCAACGCCAGTGATCCTGCCGCCACCGGGGCGCCGAGAGATGCGTTGATTACAGAGCCTGCCGCTGCCCAACTAAGATCGGTCTTGGTGACCGAGACGGCCCCTTCTGCGGCGATACCGGGTGCGGATTCCTGCTTGAGCAAGAACACGGTATCCACGGGCGGCAGGACGGCGGGCGCGAGATAAACCACACCGCGCTGGTAATCCACGATGCCGGTAGCGTCGCCGCTGATGCCCCCGTTTCCGTCATCGGAAGCACTCTTGCTTGCTCCATCGTTCCAGGTGATTTTGAGCTGGCCGGGTGCAATGGGCCGCGCGCCGGGGGCGTCGGACACTTCACCAGAAGTGTTCAAAGGCACATACATCTTGCCTGGCATGCGCAAATCTGCATTGGGCACAGTGGGTGCGGTAGTTTCTTCAACCCATTGCAGGATCACGGCGCTACCAACGTCGGGCAGTGCGCCGAGCGTGAGCTGCAGGGTGCCGCTGCTGCGGTTGAGGTTACCCACGCCGTAGGACGGGTCCAGGCCGCGCAGCGCGCCCGAGCCATCTTCGCGCAGGGTGTACCACTGGCCGCCAACCATGTAGTGCGCCACTAGGCTGCGCCGTGCTGGCGGGACCAGAGTGCGCACGTAGTTCAATGACCTGTTGGCCAGCGTGATCGGTATGCCAAGCGAACGCTGTGCAGCCTGTGGCAGTGCCGCAGGCGTGCCCGTGATGGTGTGCCAACCGGAACTGCCCCCAAAAACGTCCACCGATAGCGTGGCAATGCCGTTGTCGTAGTCGATGGCGCCCACCTCGGTGCCGGCTTGCATGAGACGGCCCCCACTGTCCGTGAGGGTGAGACCGTCGCGCTCGATGCTGACCGACCCCGGCAATTGGCTGCCGCCGATGTACAACGGTTGCGTGGGCGTCCACAGTGCCGCAGTGGTCTGCACCACCGGGCCACCCGCGGCCACCAGGGCGTAGGCCATGCCGTTGGTGCTGGCGTCCGCAATTGGGGTCTCGGCCTGGGCGCTGGGCACCAGGGCAGCGCGAATCGTGGACGCCTGCACCATAAAGTCACCGACGCTGGCGGCCACGGCGAGCGGCACCGCGCCGTAGTAGCTGGCTGCATCGGCCACCACGGCTTCATACAAGCCTGTGCGCCCGAGCATGTCGGTGGTGGCGGGGTCGATGCGCATGGCGTCAAAGCCAGGGAAGTCAGCCTCCAGCCGTTCGCTGGTGCTAAGTGAGACGATGTTGCGCACAAAGTCACCCTGGCCATCCGTGAAGGTGCGTAGGAGTGACGACACCTCGGTAACGGCGACGAACTGCTCCACGGCACCCGGCTGCCCGTACCACTTGCGCAGCACCAGGCGGTCGCCAATGTTGGGGAGCGGCACACCCTCGCGCTGGGCAATGGTGATGCCTTTTTGTCCGGTGAGCATGTCACCGAACAGGTAGCCGGGGTAGCTTGAGCCGCCAGCCAGATAGCTTTCGATGCGATTTTTGATGTCGTCGCGTGTGGCAAACAAGTCGTCTACCTTGACGATCACGACCGACACGTTGGGGTCGTTGGGCGGCTCGGCAACGATGACGTTGGCGCCCATGTAGGTGTCGGTATTGGCTGTTTGCACGCCCAGCACCACCTGCCGGATTTTGACCCGGCCCATGGCGCGATCGAGTTCAGACACATCGGGGAAGATGGCGTTGGAGACGCCGTCAGCAATCACCGTGCCCGTAGGCCCGCCGCCGCCCTCGGGGACGTCGGCCATGACTTTGGATGCGAAGAATTTGATGTCGCCGGAGAGGATGGTCATGGGGCTTCCACAGTGAAGAATCGCAACACAACGTTGCACAGGTAGTCGCCGCTCTGGGGGTCGGAATACTCAACCACGGGGGTCACTTCGAAGGCGTTCGAGGTTTCGTCTGCGCCGTGGTCAAACTTCACCAGGAAGTCAGTGCCGTTGCGTGTGAGCGTGAAAACCTGATCCGGCAGCGCGAGCCATTGGATAAGCGCCAGGGCATCCGGGCGCAGCAGCCAGGCAGCGTTTTCGCGACCCACAAGGGTGATGGGCCGACCACCGTCGCGCACTTGCGAATCAACCAGCCAGGCGCCGGTGATGCTGCGTTCCTTGGACTGCGCGACGGGAGACCAGCGCAGTTCATCCTCCCAGATCAGGTCGGGCGGCAGCGTGATGCTGTCGATCCCCTTTGTGAGCGTGATGGCCATGGCTTACCTCACGCTCGACGTGCCGCGCGCGGCAGCGAGCTGGCGGATCAGGCTGTTTACGGCGTCTTCGCCCGCATCGTCGGTGTTGATGCTGGTGCGCACGCCGTTGACGTTGATGTTGACGGTTTTGGTGATGTTGCCTTGGGCTGGCGTGCGGTTGGTGTCGGTGACGTTCTGGCCGCCGTTGGCTTTTTTCATGGCGTCGCGGTAGCTCAGCGCCCTGACTTCGGCGTCATACTCGAACATGGTCAAGTCGTAGCCATACCGGCCCAGAGCGCCCTTTTGCTTGACGTCGAAGGGGTTGTCTTTGCGGTACTGCTTTTTGAAGTTTTCCAGCCACGCCTTGGCTTCTTCTTCCGTGTTGAATTGCGGCACCTGATCGAGCGGGCTCATGCCGGGACGCTTCATGAACTGGTTGTCGGCAATGTTCTTGTTGCGCGCGTCTTGCCGGGCCTGCTCTGCGGCGGCGAGCATTTGGCCGGCGGCGGCTAGGCGCTTGACTTCTTCGCTGGCGGTCGCGGCGTCGATGCCCATTCGGCGCAGGTCTTCTGAGACGTCAATGACTGCGTCGCCCACCTTTTTGACTGCGGCGGCCGCGTCTTTCATTGAGACCACGGTGGTCTTGCCGGCGGCGTCCACTTCAACTTTGTAGCCCCGCGCGGCGGCCTGGGCCGTGACCCAGGCGGGGGCGATGCCATTGTTCGCGGCAATGGCTTTGTCGGCGGCCGCCTTGAATGCCTCGCCCAGCTCGCGGGCGCTGGCGGTGCCGCTGGCGGCCAGGGTGCCGTAGGCTTCCTGCGCGGAGGCGGCGATGCGCTTGAGTTCCGCGTCGCTGGTGATTCCAAGGGCCTTCATGGCTTCGCGGGCGCTGTTGATGCCGGGGGTGACCTTGTCGAGGGCGTCTTTGAGTTCGAGCGCTTTCTGTGCGGCCTGGTCGAGCAGGCCGTTGGCCACGGTGCTGCCAAGCTCTTTGCGCAGGGCTTCCACGCGCTTGATGACCGCATCGATTTCGGCCTGGCTCTTGGCGCCATCGATCATCTTGGCGAAGGCTTCGGAGACAACCCGCCCCGCGTCCACGCCCGCCGCCTTCAGGGCAGGCATGGACAAGATGAGCAGGCGCACCGCTTCGTCCGACTCCTTGAACGCGCGGCTGACCTGGTTGCTGGCGGCCACTAAGTCGACGCCCAGGCTTTTTGCGGCTTGCTCTCCAATCAGGCGCAGGCCGGTTTGCACGTCCTTGGTCGACGCGCCAGAGGCTTGCATGGCACCCTGGAACTCGTTGCGAAACTTGGCAAGCTCCGGCCCACTGAGTTTTTCGAGTGCGCCAGGCAACTCTTTGCTCAGCAGCACGCCAAGATCAAGCCCCTTGAGCCGGGCTTCGTTGAGTTGCAGGGCAATATCGAAAACAGCGCCCTTTTTGGGCTGGGGCTTTTGCGCCTCTGCCAGCAAGGCCTGGAACACGCCGAGCGTGTCGGTTGCGGCTTTGCTCATGCCGGCAAGCCCAGCGGCGCCCGCTGCCCCCGCTGCGGCGGCTTTGCCACCCGTATCCTGCGCGGCAGTACCCAGCCCCTGCACGGCCGACGTTGCGGCATCGGCCGCCCGGCGCACCTCTTCTGGCGCTTGGGCGGCGTCCTGCATCATGGCGGCAGTGATGTCGCGGATTTGCTTTTGTCGCTCCTGAAACCGCGCGAAAGCGGCATCGACCGTGTCGCTGGTAAACACGGCTGCAGCGGCTTCTTTCGCAAGCTGCAGGCCATTGACCACGGTATTGAAGTAGCCCACCAGCAGCGCGCCAAATTTTCGCGCCAGCTCGCTGTTTTCATACAGCATGGTGCCGATCTGGTACCCGGCCTCGAAGCCGGACACTGCAACCACGATGTTGATCGTTTTGGGCACCTTGGCGATGCTGGCCGTCAATAGGTTGGTTGCGCCTGCAGCTAGAGTAGCCTCGGCAGCGTAGGCGCGCAGTGCGGTAGCGCCCTGCACTGCCAGGCTGGCGGTCAAGGCGGCGCCAGCAAGGCCGGCGACACGCGCAAGGCTGTCTAGATTGTTGGCGATGGCGTTGATGCCCTGCGCCACATAGCTAGTGGCGCCCGTGCTGTCGTTCAAACCACCGACAAACAAGGTCCACTGGGTTTGCAGGTCGGTGATGGCGCGGCCTACGGTGGCGGGCAGCTTTCCGAACTCCTCTTGCAGCGCGGTGCTTTGGCCTTTGAGGGCATCAATCACCACCTTGGTGGAGAGCTGGCCTTGCTGCGCCATTTTTCGCAGCTCACCCGTGGTCACACCAAGCCCGTTGGCAAGGGCAAGCGCCAGGCGCGGCGCCTGCTCCATTACGGAGTTAAATTCTTCGCCGCGCAAGACGCCAGATTGCAGCCCTTGGATGAGCTGCGTTACGGCGGCATCTGCGGCCTGTGCGCTGCCTCCCGAAAGCTGCACCGCCTGATTGATAGATTGGGTAAGCCCCAGCGCATCCTGTTGGGTGAGATTGAATTCCTTACCCGCCTGCAGAAGACGTGCGAACAGCGTTCCCGTGCTTTCTAGGGCTGAATGCGTGCCAAGCGCCACCTGTTGGACGCGGGCAAAGCCTTGTTCAAATGCGGCACCTTCCCCTGTGCTGAGCTTGATACGTGCGGCTAGGTTGGAGAAAGCATCTGCAGTGTCCGTAACGTCTTTTAGCAGCCCGGTGGCAAAGCCTCCCCCCAACGCGAGCGTGGCAATGTTCTGAATGTTGCGCAACTGCGTGCTGATGGACGTCAGCCCATCACGCATGGACTTGCTGTTGCGCTCCTGCGTTTGGGCCGTGTTGTTCGATGCCTGCGCCACCTTGGCATAAGCGGGAACAAGCCCCAGCGCCTCTTGGCGCACCGCTGCCGTGGCTGCGCCAAGGTTGCGTTCGGCCTGCGCCAGATTGGTGGCTTCGATGCCCATGGCTTTGAGCTTGGAGCCTCCGGCGTCAAGCGCGGCGTTGTTGTCTTGCAGCGCGCCGCGCACCTGAATCAATGCCGCACTGCTCTTTTGGTGCTGGGCCGACAGCGCGTTTTCCGCCGTCTGCGCTGCCTTGGTCGCCGCCTCGGCCTCTTTCAGTGCGCCTTTGTGCTGCTTGATCTCAACCTCCACACCATCAATGGCGGATCGGGCCTTGTCGAGCGCTTGGCGGTATTCGTCGGTTTTTCGGGCTGCACCCAGGGTGCCTGCCTGAACGTCGTCGTAGGCCTTTCGTGCGGCGGCGAGCTGGGTTTTCTTTGACTCCAGCGCGGCCTTTGCATCCATTTCCGCGCGGGTGAATTTTTGCGTTGCGGTGCTGGCCGCAAGCAGTTGTGTGTCGTATTGGCTCAGCTCGCCTTTCGCTTGCGCCAGTTCCACGCCCAGCGCGGCCGCTTCATTCTTGAGCGCCTGAAAATTGGCAACTGCAGCTTGCTTCTCGCCCAGTGACCGCAGTGCGTCGGCAGCGGCGTTGGCCTGGGCTTTGAGGTCTCCATCGAGCACGCCACCGAGTTCGCGCAGATGGCTTTCCAGGTCTTCGACGCTGGCACTGCCCTTGACATCGGCTTCAATGTCGTATTTGATTTTGGGGTCTGCCATGGCGTGTTATGGAGTTCGAAATTGTTGAAGTTGTCTTCTGGCCTGATGCAACTGGGCGCGGCCCTGTGCTTGGCGCCCTTTGCGGCGCTATTGCTGGTGCGCACCGGGGCGCTGCTGCCTCTGGTGCCCTATGGGCTCGCGGCGCTGGCGTTGGGGCTGCTGGTTGCGCTGGTCGACGTGCGCTGATGGGCGCCATGCAGACATCTGCACGGCGCCGGTAGCGCGCTTGGCAGATCAATCGCCGCTGCGCTGCGGGAAGCGGATTTCGTAGCCGCCGGAAATCTTGCCGCTCAGGGTGATGGCAGAGAAGTCAGAGCCCAAAAAGTCAAAGCCGTTGTTGCTGCCCAGCGCAACGTCGTTCACATCCACCTCCACCGCTTCGCCGTTGACCATGTTCTGGCCGTCGAGCCGCAAGTGGCAGCGCACCTGCGAGACGCGCCCGCCCAGAATCTTCTTGCCGTCCACGGCCAACCAAGAAGCGGTGACTTTGACGACATCGTCCTTAGCGGGTGCGCCGGCGACGGGCAAGAACATGATTTCGCCGCGCAACCAATTGACTTTGTAGTGCGTGCCCTGTACGTAGGTGGTAGAGGCGCCTGTGTTGGTGACGACCAAGCCGGCGTCGCTGATGTTGCGATGCCCCATGGGCAGCCACACGCCGATTGCGTCCACCGCGAGGTCGACCGCAGTCTGGGTGCCGCTCGATTGGGTAATTTCTTCCACCAGCCCCTGGAATTGCATGGCAAGCGCTTCGACGCTGGAGGCCGAGAGTTCCACTGTGACTTCGGTGGGCTTGGGCAGGATGACGGTGGCGCGGGCTTGGCCGTAGTCCAGGTGGCTGCGCGATTCACTGACCTTTTCTTCAAAGTCGGGCTTGATTTCAAATTTGTCGGCGTCAACGGGCGTCTTGAAGCCGTTGTAGGCCTGGGCAACGGTGTCCCAAATCGAGAAGGACACAAGGCCCCCGGCCAAAATGGCGCGTGCAGTGGTGGTCATGGCGATTTCCTTTGCAGAAACAAAAAAGCCCGCACAAGGCGGGCTGTTGGGTGGGGTGGAATCAATCGGGGCGGTTAGCCTGGGTCGCGGTAGTCAACAGAGAAGCTGCCGAGCACAAGCGCCCCGCCGACGTCGATGTTTTCGAGCCGGTAGGCCACTTCGCCCTCTTGCAGGCCGCGCCCGCCAAGCACTACGGCCTGGCTGATGGCGGGCATACAGTTGCGCACGATGCGTTTGGCGGCGCGGTAGTCGGCGTGGGCGTCCTTGCGGGCATCGGTGCTGCGGCTGATGACGCCGAGCGTGAAGCTGTAGGTGCGCTTGGCCGACTGGCCGGGCTGGTCAATCAGGCGGTCTGCCTGGTCTTCGAAGAACACGATGCGATCTCCGTCCTGCAGGGCGCTGGCGCGCTGCGGGTTGTCGAGCACCAGCGCGCCGGTGAGCGCCGCATTGCTGTGCAGCGCCTCGACGATGGCCTGTCCGATGGCGTAGGGGGCGCCTGCCGGCAGTGCGTCGGCCGTCATGGCGCTGCGCTGCCCAGCAGCGCCTCCAGTTCCATGCCGTCGGTTACGCGGCGCGGCAGGTCCAGCACCCGAAAGCGCTGGCCGGCCGCGATGCCCAGGGCGGCGATGGCCTGCACCGCCACCAGCACGTCGTCAGCGCGCACGTCCGCCGTGGCGGGCATGCGTGCTGCGCGCGTGGTGGCGATGGCGCGGCCATCGAGCGCTTCTTCGTCCACGGCGCCGACGATCACCGCAACCTGCACGTCAGCCGCCAGGGGGCGCAGGCGCGTGAAGATGGCAGCGAAGTCGGCGCCGTAGAACACGGCGGCGAGGTCTTCTTCGAGGGCAAGCATGGCGGCTAGTCGTGCTTGCCGTGGGCCTTCTCGGCCTTGGGCGCGGGAGTGGGCTTGATGGCACCCAGTTCCAGCAACTGCTTGGCCTGGCGCTCGCCAAGCTCGACAGATTCGCCGGGCTCCACGCGCCCTGCCTTGGTCAGCAGGGGTTCGATGGCGGTGTACTTGGCCATATCAGGCCACCGCTGCCTTGAACAGGAAACCCGCCGAGGCGCCAACCAGCACGGGCTGGTAGGCGTCCGACACCGGGTAGTACCAGGTCTTGGCGTTGTTGTCGTAGTAGGGCTCCTCGACGCTCGGGCGGTCCTGCAACTGGTAGGTGTATCCGTAGTTGGGCGAGCCCATTTCCTGCATGCTTGCGGGGGTGGTGAAGGCGAGGATGGCGTCTTTGCCCCACACGTCCTGGAACACGCTGCCGTCGTGGTACACGGCTTCGCCCGTGACAATCTGCTCCAGCTCGAACAGGGCTTGCAACTGCGCCAGGGTGGCGGGCGGGCGGTCGGTGGCGGTGGACATGCGCGCGAGCACCTTGGGGTGGGTGCGCAGGGCGGTGAGCACCTTGGGGCCGAGGGTTAGCACGTTTGGCGTTTCGCCAGTCTTGCCCCGAATGACTTCCTTGGCGGCGATGATGGCGGCGAAAGGGTCGCTGTCGACATCGTCCCACTGCGTGTCGGTGGTGAGGGTCGCTTTGTTCGCGCTGTCGTACTTGCTCGCGTCGCGCGCCAGGTCGGCCGCCTTCTTCTCGCGCTCCAGGGCCATGACGTTTTGCACGCGGCGCACGGCGTTGCTGGCCAGGTCGATGCCGGGCACGGCCTGGGCTTCTTCCTGCAGCTCGATGGGCACGCCGCCTTCAAGGCTGTAGTCGGCCAGGGCAAACGGGTCGCTCGCGTAGCCGAACTGCACGCGCTTGGTGTTGGCACCGGGCGCGCGCATGGTGTTGACGAGTTTGAAGTCGTCAGGCCCAAAGGTGAGGATGCGCCCTGCGCGCTGGCCCACCGGGACGATGGGGAACAGCACGTTGGCAACGGACGCCTTGGGGCTGCGGTAGCCGCGCGCAACGGCGGTGAGGATGGGGTCGAGGACACGGGCCTGACCGGTGGTTTGCTGGGTCATGAGGGTTGCTCCGATTGAATGGGTGAAAGGGGGTCAGGCGGCAGGGGTCAGCAGGCCGGCGCTGGGTACCAGCAGCACTTCGATGAAGGCGCCTTCGCTGGCGGCTTCCATGGCGCGGGCCACGGGACTTTTGCTCAGGCCTGCCAGGGCCACGACACGGCCAGTGGCGTCGGCCATGAGCGCGGCGTCTTGGGTAACGCCGCCCACGCCAACTTCGACGATGGCGGTGCCTTGCACGTCCACAGGTACAAGGTCACCCGCAGCGGCAGCGCTGGTGCGCGTTACGCCAAAGGCGGCGGCGCCTGCTGCCGGGTAGGCCCCGGCCTGGGTGACAAAGCGGCTGGCCGCCAGCGCGCCTGCGGCGGCTACGGTCAGGGTGAGGGTAGAGATGTTGCCGGTCATGGTGATGGGCTCCTGTGAATGGGTGGTTGCCGCCGATCAGCTGGCGTAGCCGAGCTTTTTCAGCGCGGTGACCAGGTCGGTGTTGTGCTCGGTGGCGTAGGCCTGGGCCTCGGTCACTTGCTGCGCCTTGGTTTTGGGGCCGCTGTCAGGTGGCGCAGCGCTGGGCTTGGCAGCGGGCGGCGCATCGGACGCATGGGCGGCAATGGCTGCGGCGCGGGCGTCCTTTTCGGCCTTGAGCACGGCCATGCTGGCAAGCTCGGGCGTGGTCTTGCCGTCGTAGGCCAGGGCGCTGAGCAGCTTTTCGTGGCCGGGGAGGCCTTCGCCTACGGCGAGCACGGCTTGGATGCGTTCGCGTTCTGCGGTGGCGCCGAACTGGCGGCCCTCAGAACGCGCTGCGTCGAGGTCCGCTTGCGCGAAGCTTGCTGCGCTTGCGGCAGGGGTTTGGGTGGCCGGTTGACCGCCCTGGGTGGTGGTGCCTGACATAGTGACTCCTTTGTCGTTGGCGGTTGCACGGGCGGTCTGCCCGACGGGATACGACCGCGCACGCTGCGCGGTCAACTCTGAAAGCAATTGGTCGGCGGTGGCGACGCGGCTGGCAAGGCCAACGTCCACAGCGGCCTGGCCGCGATACACAGCGGCCTGCGTGGCTCGGATGGCTTTGGGCGACAGGCCGGTGTTGCGCGCGGCAGCGGCTACGAACAGGCCGTAGAGGCTGTCGATTTCGTCCTGAAAATCAGCGCGCACGGCTTTTGGCAAGGCCTCGTAAGGGTTGCCATCCACCTTGTGGTCGCCGGCATAGATGTGCGTGACGCGCACGCCTTCTTTCTCGAGCGCGCCCGAGAGGTCCACGTGCCGCATGACGACGCCAATCGAGCCCGCGTAGCCGGTCTGGCTGATGGCAAGTTCGTCAAACGCGGAGCCTCCCAGGAAAGCGGCCGAAGCGGCCATGCTGTCTGCAATGCAGACCATGGGCTTCTTGCCGCGCAAGGCATGGATGCGGTCGCCGTATTCGAAGGCACCGGCAACCTCGCCACCAGGCGAATCAAAGATTTGCAGCACGGCATGGACTTCGGGGTTGTCCATGGCGTCTTCGAGCTGCATGGCGAGCTGGTTGTAGCCCAGCAAGAAGTTCGACGCGCCGTCCATGCGGCTGCGGTGCACCAGGGCGCCGCTGGCGGAAATAACGGCCACGCCGTCAATGACCTGATAGCCCGCATCACCCCGCTTGCCGCGCCGGGTGGTGAACATTTCTGCAGGAATCGCAGGCTCTTCGCTGCCGCGCAGCATGCTGAAGTCGAGTTCAGCCCCAAGCAGGCGCGGCCCCAGCCCGGCGATGATGGCGTCGAGCTTTTGCGGGTGCACCAGAAGCGGCGTATTGAACAGGCGCGCGGCCAGGTGGGGGTAGTTCATGGCTCTTGGCTTTCGTTGGGCTTGCCCGCTTGCGGCGCAGCCGCACCCGCCTTGGGCACAGGCAGCAAATCAGCTTCGCGCAGGCGCTTTTGTTCGCCTTCTTTTTGGTCGAACGTTTCATTGAAGTCGCTGCCCCACAGCTCCCACTCGGCGCGCTCGCGCGTCATGAGGCGGGCGTCGATGGCGGCGACGTAGGCGGCTACTTCTTCCTTGGGGCTGATGGACCCCATGCTGTCGCCCGGCCACGCAGCGCGGGTGTAGGCCCAGCGCATGAGCGGGTCGGTGAAAAAGCCCGGCGCGGCGATGCGGCCAATGGCCACCGCCTCAGCCAGCCATGTTTCGTACACCGGTTGGCAGAAGCTGAGCGAGAGCCAGGTGCGCACGCTGCGGAAGTAGACCCAGGCGTCGAGCAGCGCGGCTTTGCTGGCTGAATATGACGCATTGAACTGCTTGACCAGCAGCTCGTAGGGCAAGCCCAGCGCCATGCCCATTTGCTTGATGACGGCCAGAATGAACGGCTCGAAATTGGGATTGGGCCGGCCGGGGTTGACGGTGTGTGGCTTTTCGCCGGGGGCCAGACCCACCACGGCGCCCATGCCCAGGCCCACTTCCTGCCCCGGCCCGCCATCACCCGGCGCAGTGCCGTCGAACACCGGTGCGCTTGCGCCGGTAGGCGTTTCGATGAACACCGTGAGGTACGAGGTGATGACGGCGGCCATGATTTCGGCTTCGGTGTAGCGCGAAATCTGCTTGATGCAGTCGATGATGGGTGCCAGGTACGGCACGCCGCGCGGCATGCCGGGGCGCAGCTTGCGGTAGTGGTGCAGCATGCGCCGGCGGCCGCTGCGGCCCAAACGCTCGACCCACTGGCCGGCGTAGAGCGAGCCGCCCTGCCCTGGCAGCCAGCCACCGGGGTGCTGGTCGTACAGGTGGTAGGCATCCGGCGCGCCGACCGCATTCAGGCGCACGCCACCGGCAATGCGGGCGGTGTCCATTTGGCCCAGCGGGTTGCCCACGCGGTCGGCCTCCAGCACTTGCAGGCGCAGGGCGTAGGGCTGGGTGCTGGTGCGCTGGCCGTCGGGCAGCAGCGTGAAGCAATCGCCGCTTTCAAGCGCGCTGCGCAGTACCAGGCTTTGCTGCTGGTAGAAGTTGAGTTCCTGCCCGATGTCGCATTCAGCGCTGTCAGAGAACAGGCTGAATTCGCGCTGCACTTCGCCCTTCCAGGCCAGGGCTTGCTCCACCGACCAGCCGAGCACGGTGCGGTTGGGCTGGGCGCTGAGCGCCAGGCCCGTGCCGACGACCCGGTCCACATTGGTGTTGATGGCGCCCACGGCGATGGGGCTGGTGCGCGCCAGCTCGCGGGACGCCCCGCGCTGGGTGGGCAGCAGGTGCAGGGTGTCGGCCCTGGCGTCGCGCGCCATAGGCTTCCACCAGCGGCCCCCTGAACCACTGGGCGCCGTGGGCGCTATGCCAGATGCGGAGGCGCTGGTGGAAGCCTGGGGCAGCAACGCATCGAGCACGCCGAGGGTATCGATGCGCGAGCGCGCCAAATGGCGTTTGGCCGCCCAGGCTGGCGCCACCGCTTCAATCGAGCGGTCGAGTAGGTTTGCCATGGTCAGTAGGGCCGCAGGTAGGTGACGCGGCGCGCGCGGCCAGCGACGGCCTGCAGTTGCTCAATTTCAGCGCGCACGGTTTTAATGCCCGCTTGCACTTGCTCCAGGTCGGCACGGCGGTTGCGGCGGGCGGTGCCGCCCTGGCCTACGCTGTATTCCTGCGACTGCAGGATGCGCGCCTCGGCCGCGAGGTAGTTGGCCAAGCGCTCTTGCGCGTCTTGCAGGGGCGTGGTCATGCGCGCAGGCCTTTCGCCACCATGGCTTGCAGGGCTTTTTCGAACTCGGGGCGGAAGCGGTCCAGCGCGACGCGCTGCACCACGCCGTTGAAGTCGAGGCGCTTGGCGTAGGTGGGCGCTTTGTTGGCGAAGATGAACAAAGGGCGGATGCGCTGGCCTTCGCGGCGCCAGATGCCGTCGGGCCGGTTGCCGCCATTGGGCTTGCCGACGAACAGGTCGTTGGCGAGCTTGCGGCCCTTGCGCAGGGGCTTGCCTGTTTTGCGGTCGCGCGTAGAACTGACTGCGCGAATTTTCTTGAGCGAGGCGAGGATGCTGCGGACCTCAGCCCCCTTCACATTGCCGTTGGCATCCAGCTCTATGCCCTTGCCCGGCATGGCGAACTGACTGGCGCGCAGTACGCCGGCGTAGCGCATGGCGGCCTCAGCGCGCTTGTGCTTGCGAGCGCCGCCTTCGACCTCGGGCTGCAGGAACTTCTCGGGGGCGATGCCGGCCGCCTGGTTTTTGACCATGACCCGCGCGCTCAGGCTGTCCTTCGTGGCGGGCTCGATGCGCAGTGCGTTCAAGGTGTAGGCCGTGGGGCTGACGAACACGCTTTTCATCTCAGCGGGCAGTGCCGTAGTGGCGGCGAACTTGGCCGTGCGCGTGAGGGCCGTGCTGGCAGCGTAGGGCACGATGCGGCTTGGCACCGCGCGCACGGACGCAATCACCTCGGCGATGGATGCGCCGCTGTGGCTGATGTTGAGCATGTTTCGTGGACCCAAGAAAAAGCCCCGGGGCCATTTCAGGCTGCCGGGGCAAGGGGGGAGGAATTCGGGGTTTTTCAGGCTGGCGGAATTTTGAGACCTACCTGAATTGGGGCCAAATTTAGCGCAAAGTGTCTGGTGAAGTCCACGAATAAAGTGTCTGCTGTGGGGGCGACAAAATAGGCCGGATTTCGCCTATTTTTACCCTTGACGCGCCAGCGCGGCCGGTTTATTTACGCGCCCGAAGCAGCCCGCGCCGCCCGGCGCTCTTCCATTGCGCGCAGCTCTTGCACGTTGCTGCAGACGATGGCTTCGGCCGCATGCGCCACGCGGCGGCGGAAGTCGGACAGCACGGTGTAGAAGTGCGCGCGGCCAATACCAAGCGCCGCAGCCGCCGCTTTCACGGGCTTCACCCGGTGCACGTAGTACAGGTCAAACACGCGCTTGTCCAAGGCATCGGGCTGGCAGGTGTAGGCAATGTGGAAGGCTGAGAGTTCTGCGCTGCTGATGGCGTCTGGCCCGCCCGCTGCCATGGGCCGCATGCTGCAGCCGCTCATGCGGCCAAGGATGGTGCCGGTGATGGGCTTGGGGCCGTAGAGGCGGCGGGAGCGGCACCAATTCACCCACCGCTCGCACAGGTCGTCCAGGTCGCGCTGCTGGTCATCAAGGGCGGGCGCAACATCGTCGTCGGGCGCGACGGGGCCGGGAGCAGCAAGGCGCAGGGCTTCGGTGTCGTACTGGTTGCGGGGGGTCATATGCGGATTCCTTTCGAGAACATGCGGCGCTGTGGGGTGGATGGGGTGGCGGGTGGCGGTGCTGGGCGCGGCGGTGCAGACGTCTGGACAGCGGCGGGCGCGGGGGTACTGGTTGGCGCGGCGGTGGCCTGCGCCGCAGGGGGCGCCTGGGAGTCGGCGACTACATGCAAGGTTTGCGGCGCAGCTGGCGAGGCGGCTGGGGCGAACAAGTCCCCGGTGGGGGGGATAAGCCGCTCGCGCAGCCGCTGCCAGTCGAGCGGGCTCCATTTGTGCAGGCCCAGGCGGTACGCGACGGCAAGGTTGTAGACCGAAAGGTCAAGCGGCTCGTTGCGGGCGCCGTTGGGTTTGATCCACTCGCGCACGGCCCGGCCCTTGACGTAGCGCGTGCGCGGCTGCTCTACCACCAGGCCGGCAAACCACTCGGGCGGCAGTTCGCTGTGGAAGTGCATGGCGCCCGCGCCTTCGGTGAGGTGGAAGCGGCCAAAGAGGTAGTCCTTGGCGACGTCGGTGCCGACCATCCAGCGCTCTACGCCGCCGGGACGCTTGGTGCCGCCCCAGTCGATATCGACCTTGGAAGGCGAGCTGCTGATGATGGGGCGGTTGGGGCGCGGCGAGCCGCCCAGCACGGTGCAGCCCAGGTGCGTGCGGGCCGAGCCGTAGTTGTAGACGTCTTGCGTGTGGTGGCCGCCGGCGTCGATACCGTCGGCGCTGATCTGAATGGCGCGGCCACTGGCGTGCAGCAGCGGGGTGCGGCGGATTTCGTCGAGCCGCGCCCAGACGCTGCCGGGCTCGTTGGGCGAGGCGGACGGTGCGCCGTGCAGCACGATGTAGTCCAACACCCAGTGCTGCATGCCCGGCCCCCAGGCCTCGATCTGCACTTCGAGGCGGTTGTCCTGCGTGTCGCTCGCCATCGTAGCCACCAGGGCTTCGTCGGGGAGCACGCGCGGCGCATAGGGTTCGGCGCGGTCTTGCAACTGCTTGGCGGTGGTGGCGGATTCGCTGTTTTTGTACGACAGGCCAAGGCGGGTGTTGTAAAACACCTGCATGCCTTCGTGGTCGCCGCGCTTGAGCCGCTCTTTTGCCCGCGCGTATTGGCGGGCGAGCGACAACCAGGTGATGGCGCCAACCGGCATGTAAAAAGCCGACAGCGTGAAGCTGATGGTTTCACCATCGCCGGTGCTGGTGGCCACCCAGCGCGCCTCGCCGCCCGCGTCCACGTCGGGCAGCATGGTGGTCTTGTGGTGTTCGTCGATCTCAAAAAAGCAGGCCGGGCAGACGAACCAGGCGCGGTCCATGTAGCCGGTGTCGGGGTCGCGCTCGAAATGGAAGTTTTCCAGCAAGAGCGGGTGCAGGTGCCCGCAGTCGGGGCAAGGGACGTGGTATTCCTCCTGCGTGCCCATGGCGAACAAGTCGTCAATCTTGCTGAAGCCCTCAACGCTGGGGCTCGACGTGTAGAAGAACTTGCAGTCGTTGGCGTACTGGGTGGCGCGGGCTTCGGCCAGCTCGACCGGGTCGCCTTCGCCGTCGACGTCCATCTCCAGGCGGTCGATTTCGTCCACATAGATGTACGGCGCCGACACTTCGGCCAGGTTGGCAGCCGACCCGGCCGTGTTCATGTACAGCGTGGCGTCGCCCAGGAAGTCTTTGGCCTGCACGGTGTTCCGGCTGTCGCGGCTTTTGACGGCGGCGACGCGCTCGCGAAGCACCGGCACGTTGCGAATCATGGTGCTGACGCGGGCCGAAAAGCGCTTGACCAGCGTGTCGGTGGGCTCGAGCGCCAGGATGTTGCGCGGGCGCCGGTGAATGAGCGAGGCAATCCAGTTCAAGGCGGTTTGCGTCTTGAACATTTGCGACGCTACCTTGGCCACCACGCGCTTGCAGGGGTGGCCGGGCGAGAGCACCTGGTGCACGCGCCGTGCCGGCGGGCTGCGGTCAAACCGGAAAGGGCCAGGCATCGGGCCGCTTTTTGGCAGCACCATGAATTCCTCGGCCCATTCATCCACGCGCAGCTCGGGGTCGGGGCGCGCCGCCTCAATGCTGGTGCGCAGCGTCAGGCCGTAGCCATCGGGCGGGTTCACAGCAGCTCCTTTGGCGGAAGCAGTGCCAGCAGCCGGGCTTCGAAGGCGTCCAGTGCCTTGCGCGTTTCCTCGGTGATGGTGTGCTCGATGTCGCGGGCGTCGGCCAGGCCGATGCAGGCGGGCGCTGCTCGCTGGCCAATGCCCATCACCGAGTCACGGAACGCGCGCACCACGTCATAAATTCCACGCTCCACGCGGTGGCGCTCCAGCAGCATCCCGGCATCCTTGAGGTTGGCCCGCTGCGCCATCTCGGCCTCTGCCTTTTCGCGGATGGCGCGATAGTCGCTGTAGCCAGGTTCGGCAACCCCCTCCACAGCACCAGGAGCGCTTTGTGATGCGGCAGGATCAACTGTGCCGGCTCGGCGGCTGTCGGCACGAGCGCGGGTGTTGCGCGCCCACTGGATGTCGGCGACCTCAGGGTCTATCTTTCCATCTATCGTGCTGATGCGCCCTTCAGCGATTGCCTTGCGCACCGCCTTTTCGTCGCAGCCGCGATGCCGCGCGTAGGCGGACTTGGTCAAAAGTTGGACGGCCATTCGGACTACCCCCCACACTTCGGACTAGATACCGGACTTTCCCCAACCTCAGCCACTAGCGCCCGCGCGGGGGCCGAATTACCCCCGTGGTTGCTGGGCGGGGGAGTACCTACATGGGGTGGGGGGCTTGGCTTATAAGCTAAGGGTTCGGGCGAGGAATGGCGCGCGCCCTCCCGGTTGCGGGGCAGCTTGGTCACTGGCGGCGCATCGGGCCAGATGCACACGTATGCACAGCCGAACTGCACCAGGGCCTTGCCCACCTGGTCCATCACCGGGTGGCCGTAGAACGGCGTGCCCACCACACGCCCGCCCTCTATCGCCCAGAAGCAACACGCCTCGCCACGCAGCGCGCGGCGCACCAGCTCGAAGGCCACGTTCCCCACCTCTGCCGCTTTGGCTTTAATGGCCGCGTACACCTCGGGCATGTGGTCGCGGATCTCTGCCAGCTGGGCGCTGACATCCTGCTTCTTTGCCGCCCCGGTTTCTGCTGTGTCCATGGTGTCCAACCTTTCTATAGAGATAAACGGGAAGGGTGTGGGCGCCCGCGAGCGCGCACTTGAGCGCGCCCCGGCCTGTGCCAGCGCGCCTTGATAAATGTGTGTGGCCACCCGGTGAATCAGGCAGACAATGCAGCAGCTTCAAGTCCCAAAAGCAGGGATTGCTTTTTTAAAATACGTCCATGCAAAAGCCTGGACGCATGGACACTTTGGCTAGCCGATAGGCAAATGCAGTGACGTCCCCGCATTCGCGCCGCCAAGGGGGCGCATAGCATCCCCCTGCCCTTCGGGCACGCTGGCGCGAATCACGCCTCCCCCAGCGTTGGCAGCACGGCGCGATTCCTGCGCCGTGAGCAGGTAGTGTTCAAAACGGCGCATCGTCATCGTCCTGTTCAGAGCCGGTCGGTGCCGGCGGTATTGGTGCTTGTGGCGGCGCAGGCTGCGCGTCGGCAGGCGCCTCCATGTCTTCGCCCTCAGGCGCTTGCTTGGGCCAGCCCGTGGGCCGCACATAGCCCCAGGCCCTGGCGTTGTTGATCTGGCGCTTGGAGCGCTCCCAGCCTTCGTGGTCAAGCCAACTGCGGATCTGTGCTTCCAGCCCCGGCGTGCTCTTGGCCGCATCCACGCCCAGCGCGAACACCAGCTGCGCAATTGTTACGAACGATGTCAGGTCGTTCACCTGCGCGCCGATGCCCGTGGCGGCAGGCGCACGCGTCAGCACGTGCAGCAGCTCGCTGAGCACCGCCGTTTCCACCAGCCGGTTTTCCTGCATGGGCACGAACAGCCGCGCTTCCTGGTCGGGTGTGGGCGTGTACGCTGCGCCTTGCCCGTACAGCGCGAACGCCTCGGCCAGCAGCTGGTCGCGGTACTTCGCCACCCACTCGGTGTTGATCACCTTGCGCACCGGTATCGGCCAGAAGCGCCGGTTGCCCGTGCGGTCGCGCAGATACGTGTTCTCGTTCGTGGTGCCCACCAGCAAACACTGGCGCGGGAAGTTGCTCACCGTGGCGCCGTAGGCCACGCGGTATCGGTCGGCCTTGCTGCTGATGAAGGCCTTGATGGCGCCGACCTCGGCTTTGCTGAAATGCGTCAACTCGGCAATCTCGTACAGCCACAGGCCCTGCACCTGTTCCTGGCCTTCCTTGCCGCGCCCCACTTCAAACGGCGTATCTGAAAAATACTGCTTACCCGCCAGCACTTCCACCAGCGTGCTTTTGCGCAGGCCGCCCGCGCCTTCGAGCACGGGGCAGTAATCGAACTTGCACCCCGGCTCCATGACGCGGTTGATCATGCCCAGCAGCCAGCAGCGGCCCACCACCTGCAGGTATTCAACCATCGCAGGGCGGCGGCTATCAGGCGTCTCGCCCAGGGCGTACAGCAGCCATTTGTCTATGCGGCTGGTGCCGTCCCACGCCAGGGCCTGCAGGTGCTCGCGGATCGGGTGAAAGCGCCGCTTGTGCGCCACCGTCTGAATCGCCTCGGTCAGCGCGGCGCGGCTGATGCTCGGCAGGCCATAGGCGTCGGTCAGGTAGTCGCCCAGCAGCAAATCCACCGCATCCGTCACGTCGCCCGCGGGGCCATTCGGCCAGGGCCACTTGCAGCGCGCCTGCACGTTGTTGCTCAGCTCGTTGTAGGCCAGCACGCCGCGCAGGGCGGGGTCGCGCTCCAACAACAAAATTACCGTCTTGCGGCTGATGTTCCAGCGCTTCTTCTCTTTGTCGAAATAGCAGGCCAGCCACTCAGGCACCAGGCGCGAGCCCACCTTGACCATGCCGACATCGTCACCATCCAGGCCATCGCCAACCGGCCAGCCATCGGCGGAATCACCGCTCCCGGTGCCAACGAGGGTCGCGATTTTTTTTCCGGGCGCGGCATCCTGGGGCGCAGCAGCATCACCCTCGGGCAGCGCCTGCGCCTGCCCAAAGAACGCCAGCACGCGCGCGCCATCCCAACCATCGGCCTCTATCGCGTCACGCGCATCCCAGCCGTCGACCACTTCGCCGGGCTTGGGTATGGGCAGCAGCTGCACCGTGCAGGCGTGCGTGCCCCGCAGCAGCGCACCAATGCCCAGCATCGCCGCCATGCCCGGCTGCTTGTGCTCTGGCAGCAGCGGCTTGGCCTGCATCAGCACCTGCTGCGCCGCCTTGTCGGGCGTGGCCTTGCGCTCGGCAGCGGTCAAAGGCTCGCGCTTGGCATCGCAATCGGGCCACAGCAGCACCGTGCAGCCGGCCAGCCATGCCCAATCGGCCTTCTGCCACGCCTTGCTGCCGCCCGGCCAGCTCACCACCACATACACGCCGGGCGCCGTGGCATCGAGCAGCGCCTGCAGACATTCGCCCTTGCGCTCACCTTCCACCAGCACGATGGTGCGCGGGGCCTCGCCTGCGCCGGGCAGGGTGCCACCGGGCACAAACAAGGGGCGGGGTTCGTCCCACTGGCGCCAATGCCACTTGGCGGCGCCGTCGCGGGCGCTTTGGCACCAGGTATAGGGCAGCGTGTCTTTGCCGCCGTCGCTGGTGCGAAACCGAATCACATAGCCGTGCAGCTCACCATTCAGGCTGTAGGTGGCCTTGTGTTCCAGGTCGGCCGCGCTGCGGTGAAAGTGTTTGAACGTAGGCTCGGGTGCATGCGCCGGCACCGGCCGAACCGAAACCCAGCCTTCCTCTGCCTTGGGCTTTGGTGGCGGCGCGGGCCTGGGCGGCGCGGGCGGTGGCGGCGTGCCACCAGGCGCAGCAGTCACCACGCCGGCCACGCTTTCAAGCCCCTCTTCGCGAGCAACGTCCACCGCAGCCTTGACTTGGCTCAGGCCGTGAATGGCGGCGTACAGGCTCATCAAGTCGCCGCCCTGCTCGCCTGTCGAAAAATCGGCCCAGCGGCCATTGGTCAGGTTCACCGAGCAACTGCCGCCAGCGCCTCCCGAGAGCGAGCCGCACACCCATTCGTGCCCGCGCTTCGTGCCGCCGGGCAGCCACTGCGCCACCAGCTGCTCGGCGCGGGCGATCAGCGCCTCAGCCAGCTCGGCAAAACGAATAGGGGGCAGAGGGGCGTTCGCGCTGCGCGCGTTGTGCGTGGGGTTGCTCAAGACCTAGCCCCAGACCATCCAAAGGGCGCGACGGCTCATGCCACCGCCCGAATGCCGCCACGGGCCTTGAGGTGCTCCATGGCGCGCATGGCCCGCTCCATCGTTTGCGCGGCCGCGTTCATTACTTCGGCCAGCTTCACCGCCTCATCTTCGGGCGCCTTGCGGTCGGGGCGCGCGTGCAGGGTTTCGTCGCAGGCGTGGTACAGCGGGTCGTAGCACTCGCAATACGCCATCAGGCGCACCACCTGGCCAAACGTCAGGCGCTGCGTGCCAGTGGGGTTGCAGCAGTCCTTCAGGCGCGCGTAGGCGCTTTCGGGCTTCATGTCGGGAAAGATGTGCGCGGCCACCAGCTTGAACGGCTTGCCAGAGTTGCCGACGGCCAAAGCGATGGCGTCGAATTCGTCGTCGTAGAAAAGCTTCATGCAAGCCTCCGTAATTTTTAGGGGCAAAAAGGGGTGCGCGTTTTGGGCAAAAAAAAGAGACTGGCACCATGCACAACAGCCACGCAGAACCAAAGAAAAGCACCCGCCCTGCCCCGCAGCGCGAACACGGCTGCGCTTGCCTGCGCACCGTGGCCATCGGTCGGGGGGAGGTCTGGAGAACCCGGGCAGCACAGCAGCGTGAGCGACAGGGCGGGTGGGGGAAAGGCTTGGGCAAATGGCGGGCATCCGCAATCGAAAGACAATGTGCTTCTCACTTCAAACCACCTTTCGACAGGGATGCCCATGAAACGGGATATGGACGTAATAAGGAAAATTGCGCTGGCCACAGCCGAACTGGGGCACGGCCAAGTGCTATCGGCAGTCAACGGAATCGACGAGACAGCCTTCGTCATGCACGTGCAATGGATGTCCGAAGCCGGGCTACTGCACGCCGCGCTTGCGCCAAAAGACAGCAAAGCACCGGCCAAACATGCCGTGGTGTATCGCTTGTCTTGGGCGGGTTGCGAATTTGCCGACGCGGTGCAAAGCGACACGCTGTGGCACAAAGCCAAGGGCAGTGTTCTAAAACCCGGCATCTCATTCACCTTCGACGTACTGCGCGACTGGCTCAAAACCGAAATCACGCAAGGCCTGCCGACCTTGCGGCAGCTCGGCTAACGCACGGCGAAGTTCGAGGCCGGCCGCCAGCAAGCCTGCCTTGCTGGTATCGCCCCGGCACGCCACATCAACCTCAGACTGCACAAACGAGATATGCGCACCGGCCAGCTCCATCCAGCGCGCGACCAATCCTGCAGCGACCACAGGTAATTCGGCACACATCACGCTACCCCCTGCGCTACGGGATTGGTAGCTACTTGCGATTGATGGATAAGCGCTGCGGCCTGTTTTTTCTCGGAATCGGCGGACGCAAGGGGCACGTCAGCCAGCCCATCAAAGAAATCCGCCAGCGACTGCACATGCTTGACGCCGGGATTCGGGGTGGCACCGCTGGCAATTTTTCGCAGCGTGTCGTAAGGCACACCACTGCCTTTGGCCACTTCGGTCCACAGCATTTCACGGCGCCTGAGCTGCCCCAGCACGAAACCCAATAGATCATGGTTCATCCGCACATTAGACCGAATTCGGCTCAATTGGTCAAGCCGTATTCGGTCTTGTTTACAGACCAAAATTGACTCATGAGCATTGAACAAGTTCTTGCGGCGAATTTGGCAGCGCTTATGGACGCCCATCCTCAATACAAGTCGCAAATGAAACTCTGCAAAGCCTCCGGGGTTGGTCAAACGACCATCGGGCGGATGCGGCGAGGAGAAGGTGCGGCAACCATTGATAACGTTCAAAAAATCGCCAAGGCGTTCGGACTGTCAAGCAGCGACCTTTTGAGGCCCAGCCTAAGCTCACGGATTACGGAAAAGGATGGAACGGCGCTATACGCGATGCAGATCGCAGACGCCATTGCCAATGGCACCTTTACTTCAACTCAATTGGCAATTCTTGCAAATACTCTTGCAGCACTGCAGTCGGGATGACAGGCGCCGTACTTAAATCCGCAAAGACTGGTCGGGTCAACAGGCCGCCCATCTATTACTTGGCCGGTGAAGCGCAGGAGCGTGACAATAGTCAACTTTCGCACGACACTTGGTTTGCACGGGTGGTTCGGAACGACAGTGCCGATGAGACTCTGCCGATGATCGTCAAGCGCATCCCAAAACCCGTGACAGCAGCAGTGGAAATCGCCTGTGGCATGGCGGCACGCGAACTCAAGCTCAACGTGCCAGCGCCTGGGCTGGTGGTGGCAGACCGCGAAGACCTGCCCGGGCTGGAAGACGACGTGCCAGGCAAGCGCTTCTTGCTGGTAGGCAGCCACTACCAGCGACCCGACGCCTTGTTTGCGGCGGCTGTAGCCGGGCACCCGGCGGCAGAAGAATTGATATGGGAAAAGGTGTGTGGCACTTTTGTTGCCAGCCAGGGCGCCGCCTGGGATGAACTCATTGCCAACCCCGATCGCCATAGCGAAAATGTTTTGTTTGACGGCACGGCATGGTGGCTTTTCGACCACGACCAAGCCCTGGCGCCCGCCGCGCAGTATGCGCTGGACGAGACCCACTCTGCATACCGGCAAGAGGCCTTGGCCTTTTGTGCTGCGGAAAACCAGCTGGCCGAGCAACTGAGCCGCCGCATAAGCGGCCCCCTGGCTGCGGTGCGCCTGCAATCACAGCGCATCGAAAGCGGGCGGCGGCGCCTACAGACACTGGCACACTATGCGCGCGAGTGGAAACATCCGGATGCAGAGATTCAGCACGTGCTGAGCCTGGTATCGGTAGTATTGGGACTGATTCACTTGCGCTTGCCAGCGCTGGCCGAAAAGCTGCACCAACGCCTGGGGCAACCGGTCGAAGAACAGCCCACATTATGGAACTCTCCCTCTCCAAAAGCCTAGCCGCCCCGCCAATACGCGCGCTGGCCGCACCGGTGTATTGGCAACCGACACCCGGGAGCCACGAGCGCATCTGTGCCATGATTTTGCTGGCGCCCGAACTGAGCACAAGTGTGATGCTTACACCAGCGGCCCACGTGATCATTACCCCCCGCCGTCTGCGGCAACTGCTGGGCAATGAACGGGGCGATTCGGCGGCCGGAATCCTCGGCTTTGCAGCTGAGTTCATGACCCGCAGGCTGCATGCAGACTCGGAGTTGAGCGCCTGCCTGCCCCCGTTTGCGGGATTTCAAGTGGGCAAGGTAAAGCTGGTGAAGGGCTTCACCACCGAGCAGGTGCTTGATGCTGCGGTGCGCGGCTTCTCGATATTTGGCGACGCGCAGAATTTGCTTGAAGATGCTAGCCCGCAGATGGGCAACTCGACACGCACCACGCGCGAGTTCTTGACGCGCGTACAAACTGCGTTCGCCCCTTCAGACGACGCGCGGCGCGCGCGCTTTATGCGGCAGGTACAGGTGGGCGAACAGTCAGTCACCATTGACTATGCCCACAATGCCCACCTGGTGCAGTTCGCCTCTGCGCCTACGACAGACAGGCAACTGCAGAACATGCGCCGCGAGGGCGAAGCCAAGATACTGGAAGCACTGACAGTACAGAAGTCGATAGGCCAGCAAGATGAGTCCGTTAACTTTCAACCGCGCCTGATCATCAACACATCGCCATTCTTCTCGGTAGAGCAAAGCCCTGAGGCACAAGACATAGCACGCAAAGGTGTGGCACATTATCATGCTGTAGCAAAACTGCACAACGTTGCTACAGCAGAGGCCGCCAACCACGAAGCGGCCGCGAACGCTTTGCTCGCACTCAATTGATTTGCCCATAGGAGAGCCCGATGACCGCAACTGTTTCGCACGGCACGCAGCGACGAGCGCATATGGTGAGCATGGCATCGGGCAAACGCGTGGAGAGCATGAGCCTGGCCGACCCCGAATTGGCCGCCGCGGTAGCTGCACTCACCCGCGAGGTCGCGCGCGACCGGGCGAGCTCTGTCAAGTTCTTGAAGTCCGTTGGCATCATGAACCGCTCGGGCAAGACAAGTAAAAATTTTGGCGGCTGAATTGGCTGCGTAGATGAGTTTGGCACCAGACTTTGATGCGCTGTACCAGCGCGTCCCAGGCTTGGTGCTCGGCTTTCATGGCTGCGACGCCGAAGTAGGTGAACGCCTTCTTCGAGGTGAGATAACCCAACTGGCGCACAGCCAGAACAAGTACGACTGGCTCGGCGACGGCATTTATTTCTGGGAAAACGACCCACTGCGCGCCTGGGAGTTTGCACAGCGCCAACACGCCAAACCGAGCACTTCCAAGGGGCACGTCAAAACCCCCTTTGTGATTGGGGCTGTGATTGACCTGGGCCTGTGCCTGAACCTGACCGACCGCCGCGCACTTGACGACCTGACCATCGCTTACCGTATTCTGGCCACTACCTACGAGCAAGCGGGCGAGCCTCTCCCAGAAAACAAGGGCGACAACATGGCAGCGCGCTACCTCGACCGTGCAGTCATTGAAATGACGCATGCCGTGCGCAAAGAGCTGGACGGCCTGCTTGTGCGCGACTCGCTCCCCGGTTTACCGCCCTACGACAGCGTGCGCAGCCCATTCCCCGAAGGCGACTGCCTGTACGAAGGCGCAGGCTTTCGCGCCCACAACCACATTCAAATTGCAGTGCGCAGCCTTGCGTGCATCAAAGGGTATTTTCGACCAATCGAAAAATAGACCGATTTCGGTCTAGACAATAAGCCATATTCGGTCTAACATGCGCCTCACGTTCTTCAACGGAGGCCAGCATGGCGCATTTAGCAAGCATGAATTTGGGCGGCCACCCGCTCAAGACCAACACTGAGGGCCTGGTCAACCTGACCGACCTGTTCAAGGCGGCGCAAGCCACAGGCGCAGCCAGGGGCAAGCAAAGCCCGTATGAATGGAGCCGGCGCGACGGCGAGCCCTTCATCGCTTTTGTGGCCGAGAGCCTGAATACGGCGCAGTGCCGTATTTACCAAGCCACCAAGGGCAAGGGCGGCGGCACCTTCGCCCACTGGCAAATTGCGCTGGCGTACGCGAAGTACCTCAGCCCCGAGCTGCACATGCAGGTCAACCAGGTGTACGCCCGCTTCAAAACCGGCGACGTGACCCTGGCCGCTGAGATTGCCGACAAGGCCAAGCCCGCCGACGCGCTGTGGCTGGCCAAGCGGGTGCAGAGCACGGTGGTGCGCAACGAGTTCACCAGCACCCTGGCCGCGCACGGCGTGGCGGGCAAGGGCTTTGCCGATTGCACCAACGCCATCTACAAAAACCTGCTTGGCGGCAAAAAAAGCGAGGTCTGCGCCGCGCGCGGCCTGCGCAAGGACACCAACCTGCGCAACGGGATGAGCGTGGAGCAGCTGGTGATGACGAGCATGAGCGAAATAGTCGCCCAGCGCCGCATCGAGGTAAAGAACCAGCGCGGCAACCAGGCCTGCGCCGATTCGTGCGACCACGCGGCGCACAGCGTGGCGAAGCTGATGCAAGTGCAAGGCGGTGCCGCATGAACGCCGCAACCTTCGACCAAGCCATCGACAAACTCCGCGCCGCCCAGTTGCGCCGCCAGCTCGCCAGCGAAGGCAGCAGCACCTTTGTGCATGCCCCGCGCCCGGCCTGGGTGCCAAGCGAGGCCGAAAACGCGTGGCAACGCTCCTTTGGCACTGACAACTATTCGGCCATCTGCGGGCTGCAGTTGCGCGATGCAGAGAGTGGGAGGATGTCCATCTCCGTACTCCGCTCGGCTAAAAAAGAAGTGGCGCGCCTCGAAATAGCGCTCGGAGCCACTTGCCATGTCCGCGCCCTGTTGGACCCCGCAGAGCTGCGCGACCTGGCCGCCCGCCTCATCGACGCCGCCCACGACATCGAGGCCCACCCAGCCGCAGAGCTGCAAGCCGAGCGGGAGGCCGCATGACCTCAGCACACAACCTTGTACCCAGCGAGCTGCTCCAGGCGCGCGCTGTAGGCCTGCCAATCGGCGGCGCTGGCAGTTGGAACGCAACCGTCGTTGTAGAGGTATATGCGCTCGGCTCCGGCGTCACCCTTGAACGAGAGGCGGGCGCGCTGCGCGTCGGACAGGGCGCGTTTGAAGTGGAAGCGGCCGGGCGCCGTTTCGTAGTCGACCCACTCACCGCCTGCAAAACCGAGTGGTTTGTACCGCCGATTCAGGGCGATGTAGCTGCCATCGGGCAAGAGCTGCAGGCAGTAGATGAAAAAGACCTCGCGCAAGTCGCGTGCGGTGCTGTCGGCGCTGTGGCTCATGGGCATTCCCCTGTGGCAAAAACCGCCATTCTCGACCTGCCGCAGGGCTTGGGGAAAACAACCCTGGCGCGCGCCATCGCCGCACGCATCGGCTGCACGCGCATCGTCGAAGACTGGTGGCCAACCGAACCCATGCTGGCCGGTGCCCTGCACCTGACCAGCGCCGACGTGCTGGGCGTGGGCGAGCAAGGCGGTGCCGCATGAAGCCCACCCTGCGCCCCTACCGCGTGAAATGCGCCGGGCTTGAATACATCGCCCTGGCCACCGGCGCCGCGCAGGCCATTGCCGACGCCATCGCCCTGCACGGCGTGCCCCGCGTGTCTGCCAAGCCCTTTGTGCTGCGAGGTGCCGCATGACCGACATGGAATCCCCCATCACGGTGTTCTGCCGCATTGCGGGCCGGCTTGCCCGCTGGGAAGTAATGACCGACTCGCACGGCATAGCGATTGCTGCCGTGCAGACTGAAATGGCCCGCCAACGCATCGCCCCAGAAGGCGCGGTGCTCGCGCTCATCCAGGGCGGTGCCGCATGACTGCCCCCATCCAACTAGACGGCCCTTACCGCCGCCAAACCCTGCGCCGCCGCATGCGCCGCGCCGTAGCCAAAAGCCCTGTGGCCGCATGGCTGCGCGCGTGGCTGGGCATCGCCCTGCTGCTGATCGTGCTCGCCCTCATCGTCGCCGGCCTGCCGTTCATTGCTGGCGTGCTCAGCACCCACCTGTCCACCCTGTAACCGGAGCCCCGCATGCAACACACCGGCACCCTTTTCTTGAGCAAGACCCGGCCCCTGGCCGGCCCCGTGGACAGCGGCACATTCCAGCTCCAACTGTTCGCCGTGGACCGCATCGGCGCGCACCAGGTAGAGCCCTGGCGCCTGCTCTGGACCGGCCCCGAGGCGCAACTGTTCTGGGAGACACACACCGACGCCCAGCTCGCCCCCGGCACGCCGCTGCACATCACCGCCCACAAGGGCCGCGCGCACCAAAGCGGGCGTGCGGGCGCCGAGTTCGTAGCGCACGTCATTTCATGCGAAATCGCCCCGCAGCGCATGGCTGACAAGCGCGAGGCGCTATCGGCCTAGTAGCAAACCAACCCTATCAAGACCCCACCATGACCCTCCCACGCCCCCTCACCGTCATCGGCCTCACCGGCCTGGCAGGCGCCGGCAAAGACACCGTCGCCGACCTGCTGCGCACCCACTGCGGCGCGCGCACCCTGGCCTTTGCCGATGCGTTGCGCCAGGAGATTGCCGATGCGTTCTGCATCGAAGAATTGCTCCTGACCCGCCGCGCCACCAAAGAACTGCCGCTGCCCGCCCTGGCCCTGAACAACTGCACCGACCGCGCGTTTGTGGACCGCATGGTGGTGCACTACATGGCAGGCGCAATTGATGGCGGCGTGGAAGGCGAGCGCATCAGCCTGACAGCCCCACGCAGCCCGCGCCAGATCATGCAGTGGTGGGGCACGGAATACCGTCGCTCGCAAAACGACGCCTACTGGGTAAGCCACGCGCACCAGCACATGCAATGGCTCAGCAAGTCGCAGCACGCCGACCTGGTGGTGCTGAGCGACGTGCGCTTTGTGAACGAAGCCAACCTGGTGCGCCGCTGGGGCGGGCAAATCTGGCAGATCAAACGCCCGGGCCTGGGCCTTGCCCACGGAGCCCATGCCAGCGAAGTGACTGGCGACCACTACGCGCCCGACGCCGTCATCGTCAACGCCCACGACATCCGCCACCTGCAGGCGCAGGTGCTCAGCGTCTGGGCGGCGCGGGCGCTCAAGGTTCCGGGGCTGACTGTGCAGGTGCCGGCGTGAGCGCGTGCGCCAACCCGCCCGACGCGGTACTACTCAACGGCTGCCGTCACCTGCTGCCAATGATTCGTGTGGCCTGCATCACTCATGGCGGCGAAACCCTCATCGTGCCGGCGAAGGAATTGGCCCAGCACTTGGAGTGCCTGGACGACAGCAATGCCGTCGTGGAAGGGGATGCGAACGCCTTCACCCTCACATTTAAAACAATGCTTGTGCGCGACTATGACGCGCTGGGAGAGTTCGATGGCTTCTGACACCACCCCCCAAATGTGCATGGTGCAAGTGGCCCTCATTGAAGAGAGCCCCCACAACCCGCGCAAGACCTTCGACCCCGCCAAGCTGCAGGAGCTGGCCGACAGCATTGCCGCCACGGGCGTGCACCAGCCCATACTGCTGCGCCCCCTGCCCGCCAGCCGCGTGCCCGACACCTTCGCGGCCCGGCCCAAGGGTGCGCCCCTGCCCGCTTACGAGCTCGTAGCCGGCGCCCGCCGCCTGCGTGCCTGCAAGCTCGCCAAAGTGGCCGAAATACCCGCCATGATCCGCGAGCTGACCGACAGCCAGGCGCTTGAGATCGCCATCGTCGAGAACCTGCAGCGCGAAGACGTCAGCGAGCTCGAAGAAGCCGAGGGGTATGAGGCGCTGATGCTGCACGGCGACCTGACCGTGGACGCCGTGGGCGCGAAGATCGGCAAGAGCCGCAGCTACGTGTATGCACGCCTCAAGCTCCTGGACCTGTGCCAGGAAGGGCGCCGGAGCCTGCGCGAGGGCAAGATCGACGCCAGCAAGGCCCTGCTGCTGGCGCGCATCCCCGACCATGCGCTGCAGATCAAGGCGCTCAGGTACATCGAGCCCGACGACTACGGCCCCGCCTGCAGCTACCGCGATGCGGCTGCGTACATCCAACGCGAATACATGCTGCGCCTGGACGCTGCCCGCTTCAAAATCACCGCCGCCGCCCTGCTGCCCAGCGCCGGCGCCTGCCGCGATTGCACCAAGCGAACCGGCCACGCCCCCGAGCTGTTTGCCGACGTCAACAGCGCAGACGTCTGCACCGACCCCAAGTGCTACCGCGCCAAAGAAGAGGCCCACAGCAACAACACCAAGCGCGAGGCCCTGGCGCGCGGCCAAACCATCATCGACGGCCGCGAGGCCAAAGAGCTGATGCCCAGCAGCTGGAGCAGCCGCGTAGAAGGCTACCTGCGCCTGGACGATGCGGCAGACAGCCCCACCGCCAAGCCGCTGCGCACCCTCATCGGCAAAGCCATGGAGCAGCAGGGCGTGCAGGCCACGCTCATTGCCAACCCGCACAAAGACGGCGAACTGGTGGCCGTGCTGCTGCCCGCGCAGGTCAACGAGCTGCTCAAAGCCCAGGGCCATGCCGAGGCGGCAGACAAGGTGGCCGGCGAAGCCCAGCAGAGCGCCAAATACGCCGCAGCGCAGGCCAAGGCGGATGTTGAAGCCGCGTTTGAAAAAGCGTGGCGGTGGGATCTGCTGGTGGCCACCTGGCAGCGGCTTGGCACCACGTCTGACCTCAGCATCAAAGCGCTGCGCCACATCGCCATCGGCAAGGCCCGCAGCTTGAACACCGAGCGCGCCAAGCGCCTGTGCAAGCTGCTGGACCTGGGCAAAGTCGCGCCCGTAGCCGGCATTGAGCAGTGGGTGGCCGAATACCCCGACCCCGTGGCCGCGCTGCAACTTCTGGTGATGGAAGCGGACGTCGAATACCGCCCCTGGCTCTCCGAATTCGGCCCGCAGAACACGGGATTGTTCCTGGTTTCGGAACACTTCGGCATCGACCCCGAAGCCATCAAAGCCCAAACCCAGGCCAACCTGCGCGCCGATGCTGCCCAAGCCAAGGCGCAGGCCCAAGCCAAGGCCAAAAAAGCCGCCCAATCGCTTGATACTGAGGCCCCGGGAAGTGCCTCTACCCAACCCCCCGCTGCGCTGGCTGGCGGGGTGGGGGGGGGAGGCGCAGGGAGGCGCAAGGGGACGCGTCCCGCTGCGCGGGCCGCTACCGAACAGCCGCGCACGTCCAAAGAGCATGCCTCTGCCCAAATCGCCAGCGCCTTGCAGGCGCTCGAAGACCAAACCGTGGCGCCTGCGGCGCAGGGCAACGAAGCGCCGCCTGTCGCTACCGCGCAGGCGGCGCCCGCGCCCAGTGGTGGGGCTGGTGCGGGTGCGGACGATGGGCCGGCAAGTGAAGCAACCAAGCTCCAAATCGGCGCTCACGTGCGCATCCTGCCCACCGCCACCGGCAAAAAACAACTGCCCCACGTAGGCAAGCAAGGCACCATCGAGCGCCGCCTGGGCGACGACGCCTGGGACGTCGCCATCCCCCGCGCCAAGCGCGGCGTGCCGGTGTTTGTGGGGTTTCGTTCGACGGAGCTGGAGGTGGCTCCATGAGCGAAAACACCAAAATCGAATGGTGCGACCACACCTTCAACCCGTGGGAAGGCTGCCAGAAGGTAGGCCCCGGTTGCGACAACTGCTACGCAGAGGCGCGCAATGCGCGCTTTGCTGGCGGCACCGCTATCAACTGGGGGCCGGGCGCGCCGCGCAGGCGCACCAGCGAAACGAATTGGAACCTGCCTACGCGCTGGAATGCGCAGGCGTTCTACGAATGCTTGTCGTGCGGCTGGAGGGGATGCGAGAAAGACAGCAAGGTGTCTGAGCATGGTCACGACTATCCACATCGTCATTGCCCGAATTGCAGAACCACGGAAAGCCTTTCTTCGGCGCGTGCTCGCGTGTTCTGCGCATCCCTTGCGGACGTATTCGACAACGCCGTGGACCCGCAATGGCGCGCCGACCTGTTCGCGCTCATCGACGCCACGCCCAACCTGGATTGGCTGCTGCTGACCAAGCGCATCGGCAACGTGGGCAACATGCTGCCGGTGCCGTTCGACTTCGACAAGCACTACCCCAACGTCTGGCTTGGCGCCACGATCGTCAACCAGGAAGAAGCCGACCGCGACATTCCAAAGCTGCTGGCCGTTCCGGCGCGCGTGCGGTTCCTGAGCATGGAGCCGCTGCTGGGGCCGGTGGATCTGGGGTCATGGATAGAGCCGTGGGATGAGTGCGGCAACTGCGGGACGTCCTTCGATTTTGAAGCGGGTCGTCCTGACAAGTGCCCCGAGTGCGGCCGAACAGGGTGCATGGGCACGGGGTTCGGCTCCGAGCTGCGACACGAGTTTGACAATGCGGACGGGAGGCTCGAGGTTCCAGAATTGCCAGAAATTCACTGGGTCATCGTCGGCGGAGAAAGCGGACCCTGCGCCCGCCCAATGCACCCCGATTGGGCGCGCTCGCTGCGCGACCAGTGCGAGGCGGCCGGCGTGCCGTTTTTGTTCAAGCAGTGGGGCAACTGGCGCGCTGCGGCATGGTTCGATGGCCCGGACTCCGAGGCCGAAAACGAAGACGACTTTGTGGATCTGGACTGCACCGCGCATGTGTTCATTGCGAACGACGGCCGAACCTGGGACACGCTGGGCGGGTGCTACATGTACCCGCCTCTTCCTTTTGGCCACTGGTGCCTGATGGTCAACGAAGGCAAAAAAGCCGCAGGCCGCCACCTCGACGGCCGCACCTGGGATGGAGTGCCAGCATGACCCACGGCCGCCACCCCCGCCGCCCACACCCCATCAATGCCAACCCCTTCGGCGCCGCGCTGCGCCAGGCCGCGTGCCTCACACCGCAAGAGCGCGCCGAAACCATGGCCGCAGCGCGCCAGTGTGAAAAGCGCCTGCGCGAAGGCGTGGCCAGCGAAGAGCACCACACCGTGCTCTATACCGTGCTGCTGCTGGCCTTGGGCATTGAAGACGCCGGCATCGTGCGCGGCCTGCGCGGGCACTTTGATGCCGCCCTGGTCGCCATGGCATCCATCCGTGCGCGCGCCTGCCCCGGCAACGTGTGGCGCCCCACCGCGCTGCACTACTACGAGATCGACGCCATCCGCGAGGCGGTGGACCTGCACGAATACCAGCTGCGCCAGGTTAGCGCCGGCGAGCTGCACGCCATCACCAAAAAGCTCATGGCCCGCACGCTCAGTACCGGCGGCGCAGTGGAGCGCCGCAGCCTGGCTGAGCTGGGGTTGGGCATGGGAGTAAGAGCATGAACGGCCGCCACTGGACCACGCGTGAAATCGCACTGTTGAGGGCGCTCTACCCCGACCTCAAGGCGGAGACTGTAGCCCGCGAAATCGGGCGCCCCATCAAATCCGTGCATGCCAAAGCCCACCAGCTCGGCATCGGCAAATCGGACGAATTCAAGGCGAGCTTTCGCAGTGGTCGCATCCAGGCCAGTCACACCGACCCGCGCATGATCGCCACGCGGTTCAAGCCCGGCCTGGTGCCCTGGAATAAGGGTACGAACTACGTTGCCGGCGGGCGCAGCGCGCTCACCCAGTTCAAGCCAGGCGGCCGGCCGCACACCTGGGTGCCGGTGGGCAGCTACCGCATCAACCTCTCCAAGGGCTTGCCCCGCCTGGAACAGAAGATGAGCGAGACACCCGGCCCGAATCACCTGCGCTGGGTGCCCGTAGCCCGGCTGGTGTGGGAGCGCCACCACGGGCCGGTACCGGCCGGGCACTTCGTGGTCTTCCGCGAGACGCGCCTGGCCACCACGGTGCTGGAAGACATCACCGTCGACAAGCTCGAATGCATCACCCGCGCGCAGAACGCCCAGCGCAACCACCCACGCAACAAGTCCCCCGAGCTGGCCCGCCTGGTGCAGCTCAAAGGCGCCATCACCCGCCAGGTCAACCGAATCCACCGCGAAGCCCAAGAGAAAGCAGCAACGCCATGACAACCGCAACCCCCCAGCCGCCCCACATCCACCAGCTGCGCGACCACCTGCTGCAGACCCTGGCCAGCCTGCGCGACCGCACCAACCCCATGGAGCCCGACCGCGCGCGGGCCGTCGCCCAAGTGGCCAGCGTGCTGGTGGACAGTGCCAAGGTCGAGGTGGACTACATCAAGGCCACAGGTGCTGACCGCAGCGACTTCCTGGAGCCCGCCGCCACCTACACCGCCATCCCCGCACCAGAAGCCCCCGTGCCCGAGCGCGGCGCGCACAACCCGTGGGGCGGGCCGGTGACGCGGCATTCGCTTGGGGAATGAGTGATGACCGCCCCCGCCATCGTCACCATCAAGCCCCTCTACCTCGCCCGCGAAGACGCGGCCGCGTTCCTGTCGATATCGTCGGCCATGCTTGAACGCCTAGTCGCCAAAAAGGAAGCCCCGCCGCCGCGCAAGCTCTCCAGTGGCCGCGTGGCCTGGCTGGTGGAAGACCTCGAAGCGTGGGGGCGTGAGCTGCCTGTGTCCGATCTGCTACCCGCCAAAAATTGCGGCTACGGACGGGCCGGGGCACCGGCTGTGCAGCAGTAGTCACACCTTGAGATAACGCCGTTATGAGCCGACCCGAAGGGGTCGGTTCGATAGAGAGTTAGGCCTGTGGGCCGGAAAGGATGACGATGAACGGAGACGACATCAAATGGGACAACAGAAGCATGCCGCACTTCCCAAACGGCATGCCACTGTGGCAGCGCGTGCTGTGCCTACTTGGCTACCACAAGAGCGAGACGCGGCAGAGCGCCAATGGTCACTGCTATGGCGTCCAGACCGAGGAAGGCAAGCGCCGTGGCATCTTTGGAATCCACGATGAGACACCGATGAAACTGCGCGACCAGTGCGGACGGTGCGGGAAACTGCTTTGAGGTCTAAAGCAATGTATCCCGCAAAACCTGCTCTATAACACCGCCAGCGCCTCCAAATGATCGGCCAGCCGCACCAGCCACAGGCGCCGCTCGGCGTCATACGTGTGCACGTTGTACGTCGCCTCAATCAGCTCGGGCATGTGCCCCACAATCGCCTCGCCAACCTCGCGCGGGCAGCCCAGCCCGGCCAGCAGCGTGCGCGCGGTGCGGCGCAGGTTGTGGGGCGTCCAATCCGTCACCGGCAGCAGAGGCCTGGCGGGCGCCTCGGCTGACGCATTGGCCGCGCTGCGCACCGCCTTGGGTGAGTACGGCTGTAGGTCGTAGATGTAGGTCGAAAACGCATGCTGCGTGTACCGCCCGCCACCCGGGCCGGTGAACAGGTAGCCCGCGCCCTCCATACTGCCCACCGCCGCCAGCCGCTGCTGCACCACCGCCAGCGCCCGGCCAAACAGCGGCACGCGCAAGTCCACCGCCTGCGCATGGCGCGCGTTTTTCGTCTCGCTCTTTGCGATGGTCCACCACCAGCCATCCGCTTCCCGCCGCACCTGCGCCGCGCGCATCGCAAAAATCTCGCTGCCGCGCGCACCGGTCCACAGGTACAGCACCACGCCATCGCGCCCCGCGGCGTGCATGTTCGGCAGCCACCGCAGCAGCGCGCCCACCTCGGCGCCGCTGAGCGCGCGCCGCCGCTGGCCAATGTGCGCGCCGGCCATCACCTTTCCCTTGCTTTTAAGCCGCCCGCGCATCACTTGGCGCCACCAGTTGGGCGCGGCGCCGTCAAGCCGGCCCGCGTCGAGTGCGTAGTCCCACGCTGAGCCCAGCATTGACCGCAGCTTTGCGGCCGCCGTGGGCGTGGCCTTGCGGGCATCGAGCAGGGCAAAGGCATCGGCACGCGTGACGGCTGTGGCATCTAGCGCCGCAAATGCCGGCGCATCGGCCAGCACCCGCTCAAGCGTGCGCTTTGCAGCCTGCGCCCCTGCTGCTGCGCGGCTCACCACCAGGTGCTCGGCAATGTAGTCGCGCACCAACTGCGCCACGGTGTAGTTTTTGGCAGGCGCCGGTGTGGCTTTTTCCGCCCGCTGCGCCTTGCGCTGCGCCGCCGGGTCCAGCCCATCGGCCTTGTCGCTGCGCAACTGCGCCCACCGGGCCAGCGCATCCGCCGCCGCCACCTGTGGCCACTGCCCCAGCGCGACCTGGCGCAGCTTGCCATCGGGCGCGCGGTACCGGTACGTCCAGGTCTTGCGCGTCTGCGTGGCCAGCAGCCGCAAGCCCGGGCACCCCTGCACCGCCAGCGCCTCCCCCGGCTGCAACAACTTGGCAGCCCGCGCATCAAAAAACATATACTCGCCCTCTCCCCTGTGAGAGCCGCCCACCAGAGCAGCAGCGGTGTAGCTTCAAAAACTACACTAAAACTACACTGAGAGTATATGCAGGCGTAGGCGCAATGATGCAGATTGATAAAATCCAGCGTTGCGCAAAGCTGAAATAATGCTTATTCGGCGCGGGCTTACAGATAAAATCCCTTGCAAATCAATGGGATAGAGAATGCGGGTGTAGTTCAATGGTAGAACGGCAGCTTCCCAAGCTTCATACGAGGGTTCG